>Ga0209780_1003730_pt1 | contig 11490 bp, 11 predicted proteins | sample WorMetexBAHAMAS2_FD_187384 | JGI IMG/M metagenome (GOLD analysis project Ga0209780, IMG submission 187384) | Marine gutless worms symbiont microbial communities from Max Planck institute for Marine Microbiology, Germany - Inanidrilus exumae... | ecosystem: Host-associated > Annelida > Digestive...
CCGTCGGATGGTAAAATGAGTACCAGCCAAAGGGCGGTGATGCTCTGCGGTTGGGGAGTAAAGGCAGGCATGGTGTAATTTGCAGGTAAAACTGTGTGATCCATGTCTGAGCGCATTAGAGGTAGTTACAAACCGACGTATACTTTTACTTTGCCTACTTTACTTTACTTTAGTGTTACAGTTACGTAGACAATGGAACGTGCATTGTGTACGGATGTTCCGTCATGTCCGTAACTGTAACCCTAAACCTTACCTTAATTTACCCTAACCCTAAGACGAAGTGCAAATGCGGTCACAGTGGAAAGCTGCGACCATTTGGACGTTAACAGATGTTGATGCATTATTCTGTAGAGAGAGTATCAGTCTGGACTAGACAACTGATTCATTTCTTTCACATAAACACGTGTATGACGGTATTTTAATGTTTGTTGTTGTTGTTGTTACAGTGTATTTGTGAACGGCACCAGTTTGGTGTGCGTAACCACAGCGAGTAGCAACGCCACCACTCTGCCTGTCAGCTTGTTCTTCGACAATGTTGTCACACGACCGCTTGATGCCAGTTTTGAGTTCGTCGAAAACCCAACAATCACAAGCATCCATCCACTCTCAGCTTTTGCTGGGTGCGTTTGTCTAAATGCGCTCTTGCGTACGTACGTATTGGCTATTCATAATATGAAGCAGTTCATTCACTGTATGCTTCAGTGTTTTATTACTGGCCCGCCTACACTTAGTGTAGGGGGCAGACTAGTAACGGTCGCTGGCGTCTGTCGTCGTCTGTCGTTGTCTCTCGTCTGTCGTCGTCTGTAGCACTCCACGCCCGGCCTGAAGGCAGCTTTACCCGCGCTGGCTAGGCGATGACGTCATGCCGCTTCCAGTCTAATTATAGCTCCACGGTAACACTGCACGGCGGGCCAGTAGTGTTACGTCCCATTAGGGCGACACCTTGTATTAATTGAAGTAATATTCACGCATGACAGATGACGGGTACTGGCGGTGGAAAGCAACACCGGCCTTCCATCAGTCATAATTACCGACCGCATTAGCCGGGAAGCTAAAGTAATGAGTAGCTTATGTATGTCTGTCTGTCCGTCCGTCTGTCCGTCCGTTTGTTTCCACTCTATCTTTTGAACCAACTGACCTTCGAACTTGAGCTTTTGTGTGTCGTCTGGGATTGAAAGTCGAGATCATAGGTCAAGGTCTCCAGCGCATGTGGACGTAGTAACGCAGTAACGCGGTCGGTCTGACCTCGATCCTCGATCGAGGACGATTTTTCTAGTAGAAGAAAAGATGACGCCAGGCGACTGGGTTGGCGTCAGTGCTTGGTGACAGGAAGCATGTCTGGCCCATATAAACCTGTACCACTCACCCAGAAGGGCTGTCTGTCTTCTGAGACAAATGGATGAGGAAATCGGAAATGAGTGCGCGATGATTATGAATGCTCTAGCGACAATAGCGCAGCGACCGTGAGCCACGTGCAGTAGTAGAATGAAAGTTACTGAGCGAGCGGCGCTGTTTTGCTGTGTGTTGGTTGCAATGCAGTGGTGGACGCATTATAACAGTGACTGGGTCGAATTTCCTGTCCGTCCAGCAACCTGTGTTTCACCTGACCAATGACAGTCATCGATACAGCTCATACGTACGTGTCACAAAACGCGCTCTTACTGTTCTACTGTTTGATTGGTTGAGACCGTGACACAACAGTTGCCATTGGTCGTAGTGTATTAGGCGTTTGAAAGCTCGTTCTAAAGCAGCCGGTTTGTTGAACGTAAGAGAGGACTACAATTAGACAGGTCAGAATCATTGGGAAGAAAGGCAAAAGTAGAACAAAGTTTGCTTTCCCATTCGATTTCCGGGTATCGTTATTAACCACGCCTACGGCAGTCGCGGGCGGGGTTAGGGTTGCCTCCCTTTGTCTGTGTGTCTGCCTATTTCTCCACACGATATCTAAAAACCAATGCAGCTAGAATCACCACACTTGACATAGAAATGTTACAAGATGGATTCCAGAAATCCATTTATTTTGGGTCAAAGGTCAAGGTCACGAGTCACATAATAACATAGCTGGCGTGGTTCTTTGCACTCTTGTGAGTGCTGGTTTCATCTGGTTGTCACTTTTGTGATTAGTGCTGTCGTTGATCTGTGTTATTACTGGCCCGCCTACACATAATATACTTATATATGTCAGGGGATAGAATTCTTTTGCTCTCTGGCTTCTGTCGTTGTCGTCTGTCGTCGTGTGTAACACCCCACGGCGGGCCTGAAGGCGGCTTCTGAAGGCGGCTTTACCCGCGCAGGCCAGGCGATGACGTCATGCCGCCTCCAGTCTAATTACAGCTCCATGGTAACCCTGCACGGCGGGCCAGTAGTGTTACGACCCGTTAGGGCGACACCTTGTTCATTAAACATTAAGCATTAAAAGATGACAGCAGTGTTGCATGCCATTGTGTGACTGCGCGTGGTTTCAGTGTCAAGTGGTAGACGACACTTGCGTTCATTGTCCTTCGCCGGCTGTACCTCGAAGTCCGGCCAAGTCTCTGAACTCTGAGCTGTACAACGTGAGTTTCACAATGGATGCCGTCGAATCAGTTGAGAATCTGCGTCGACATTTTCCGTCGTTGAACGCTAGTTTCCTTGTCGTCGCTGATCCAGTCTACACTTCGTTCAGCGGCGGACTCAAAGTCTACAAGGGAGAAGCTCTCATTCTCACGGTTGGCAACGCTCTCACGCACACAGACACCGGCTTGAAAGCCATTTGATTTGCCAGGTTCGCCTGGCACTTAGGGCTGGGCGAAGCAAAAAAATTAATTTGTGTGTGCCGTTTTCTGACAACTAGGTGATGGTTTGGCTTAGCGGCAGCGTGTTGGTCTCGATCAACGAATGTAATTTACTCTACGTCGGCCCAATTAGCAATGAGATGCATAACCGTCTTTGGGTGGGCGAACCATCTGTATGTAATCAGCCAACTAGGACAACTCAGCCTGGCCATCCCTTCTTGGGTAGGCGCAATGAGTATCAGCGAAAGACGAAAGTTTGGGTGAAAACGGGCACACCGCACGATGCGCTAGCGAAGTGTCCGTACTGTACAAAATGTTTTGTACATGTTACTTGTGACTGTGGCTCCTCAGAGGACACAGCAATGCATTGTGTGCCGCAGCTAGACTAAGTAGTCATAAATTTCCAACATATTCGCCAGGGGGCTCCATGCTGTTTGACTTTGTCATCGCATACAGTGGCAGCAAATTGCACACGGGGGCAGTCTGCTATTTACGATTTTCTTGTCTTTTGCTGGAATAAACCAAATAGACATTGTCGCAGCGCTGTGATGTCCATTTTCAATGCAAACGACTTGGACGGTAATTTGCAGATCCAGGGGCGGATCCAAAGGGGAGGGGGCACGGGCCATGGCCCCCCAAACCATGGATGAAAAATTAAAACTCAGCTGCCGCGCATACATGTTGGTACTGCAGCTACCATTAATGACCATAAAACAGCTCATAAACATAGCAGTTTAGCGCCATTTCAGACATATGACAACACCAAAAAGCGATCAGCTTCAGGGGGGCTTCGCCCCCCTGACCTCCTGACCAGGGGCTCTGCCCCTGGACCCCGCTGGGGGCACAGCCCCCAGACCCCCATTATAGGCTCGCGCTCCGCACTCGCCATATGGCCCCCTCCAATCTCTACTCCTGGATCCGCCCCTGTGCAGATCTAGCAAATTACATAAGCAAAGACAACACGACCTTAGGGAAAAGCCATGAGCTGTGTTTATCTGGTTTATGTAATGTTTTGGAGGTAGTTGACTTTGTTGTGTTGTGAACTCAGGGTCGTGATTTGAACGTTGCGTGTGGCGTGGGGGAAGTGCGTGTGTGGGTTGACAATGCGACGTGTAAAGTGAATAGTCTTGATGCTGTGACACTCTACTGTTCACCACCGCCTGTCGCTCAACGTGATCTACTGCCCACTGTCACGGTACTTATTGATATCTATTGTTTATTGATATCTGTTGTTTATTGATGTCTGTTGTTTATTGATGTCTGTTGTTTATTGATGTCTATTGTTTATTGATATCTATTGTTTATTGATATCTGTTGTTTATTGATATCTATTGTTTATTGATATCTATTGTTTGTTACTCACGCCGACTGTAGTACGTGGGTAGGGTTTTCAGCGACGTTTGTGTTTGTTTGTTTGTTTGTCTGTCTCTCTGTCTGTCTGTCTGTCTGTTTTTCCACACTATATCTCAAAAAACTGATGCAGCTAGGCGTGGCGTAGTGGTACTGGTAGCGTCGTTGGTCTAGATCATCGAGGTTAACCTACGCTGAGCCCGGTTAGTACTGGGATGGGTGACCGTGTCCGGGTTCGACTCCTGGAGGCGGCACTTTATTTCGGTATGTAACCAACCACCCAGGTCAACCCAGCATTCTACCGTCCGTGGGCCGGTAAAATGAGTACCAGCCAAAGGGCGGTGATGCTCTGCGGCTGGGGAGTAAAGGCAGGCATGGTGTAATTTGCAGGTAAAACTGTGTGATCCATGTCTGAGCGCATTAGAGGTAGTTACGACGATGCGCTCTACAAGGCCTACTACACCAAACTTGACATAGAAGTGTTTCACCACGAGAGTCCTGGAGGAAACCCATTTATTTTGGGGTAAAACGGTCGGTCAAAGGTCAAGGTCACGAGGCACAGAAAAACATTGCCACCGTGCCTATCGTGGTACTCTGGTGTGACCGTGTGAATGCTGGATTCTTCTATAGTTACTGCATCAGTAAAAACAGTGTATAGCAGCATTTAACGTCAACTCTGCCTCACCGCTACGGAAAACGTACATGCCATATGATATCGCACAGTGTTACCTGCCACCAGGCAGAGGTGAGAATCCCGCCTTTACCCCCAGCCGAAGCAGGTACTCGATTTAGCGACCCCGAAGGGATGCAAGGCTGAGTTGACCTATGACTATGCAGTGTTGAGCAGTCATTATTAATTCACTTATGTAGGCTATTTGTCTACCAAATGTACGTAAGCATGTCTACATAGTTATTGGAACATGCGTCGTCAGATTATGTACGCAGGTGTCTGATTATGTGACTGGTTATGTAAGTAAGTAAATGAATGCATTACAATTTAAGTTACTTCTTCTCGCTTTCAAAACATCTTTTTATATCTTTCACGTACACCATGTGGCAATGTTTGCAAACTGTCAGTCAGTTGTGTGTAAAAGAAACTGCCGTAGCAATGTGCAGATGTTTTATTGGGATCATGACGCTAACAAGACCACCAAGGTCAAGGCCGAGAACATGATAAACCACTATAATAAACGTAGAAAACAGACGCGTGGTGTGTATACTGGGTTAGGGTTAGGGTTAGGGTTAGAAAACAGACGTGTGGTGTGTATACTGTAGGTGACAGTCGGCAACTTGCTATTCACGCTCGGTCAGCTGCAGTATCAGAAGATGCAGTCGGACAGTGAGCAGGACCAGTGGACGGTTGTCATGGTAGCGGCTGCGTGTGCAGCTGGTACTCTGGTCAGCCTCATTGTCATCATCGTCGCCGTCTACAAGCGCAAGAGCTCGCGAGCTGAGAGACAGTTCACCAAGCTGCAGGTTCAGCTCGAAGCACTCGAGACCAACATTCGACACGAGTGCAAACAAGGTAGACACTGCACTACGTACGATACGATAGCAAGTGTTTAGTCTATCGCACGGAACCACAGACACTGAGACACAACTAGAATGACACAATACAGTATTCGCCCGAAGCGGTCCGCTATTCGTGCACAAGCTGTTTACTTCCTGCATTCGACGATGCCTAGTGTTACGTGACTGCGACTGAGTGATGTCAGCTTTATCTGCCGCGTTACGTATTTTCAGTTTCCAATTCAGACTGCTTTTTTGCGTGTCCTAGAAGCTACTTAGCTTATGCCACGTTAATCAGTACGTTCTACTTCTTCCATATATCGCTCGCCAGGCCGCACCAGCACTGCGGCGTACTGTTGGTTTAAATTTGCAATGTCGGACATCGGACGTTGCCGAAAATTTGGGTAGGTACGTTTCCTGTACGGAACCCCCAACAATATGCTCACAGTGCTCCAGATTTCATCCAAATCCGTTCACTTTCGACTGAGTAATAGCCGATCGCGTCAACACCGTTTTTTTGCCTTGTAAATTTTTTCCATAATTCGCCCGAAGCTATTTTTCGCCACGGGCGAATAAAAATTGACGAAAAAAGAAAAAGAAAAACCGATTAGAAGAGAAGATCTGATCCGAGTCGTAGATGCGTGAAGGCATTGCTGATGGAGAAAGAGATCGAGTCCGTGGCATCTGTTTCCCCGCTGCATTTTTATTCAGTGTAAATCTGCAACAAGTTAAGGTGTAAATACGAAGTTTACACAAGCGACATTGAAATCAGACGGAACAGTCGAGGCACCGGCGTACCTGGCAGACGACTGTCAGCTAGGCGCCGACTCCGACACAGCGACGTGCGTCGTCCGACGATCAAATAACAGTTTCATTGATCGGTGTTTAGCGGCTGCTAGACATACCACGTGTGTGGAACATGCTGTCAATCCATCTACGGCTGTGTGACAGTCACGGACAGTTTAAACATTTGCTCAAGATCCGTCTGTTTGGTGCTTGAGACCGGGGCGCTTTGTGACGCTTTAGTTAGGAGCGTCGTGTTTAAATTATCTTACTTACTTTCTTACTTACTTACTTATAGACAGCTGCTTACTACTGTTGAGTAGGTATTTCTTATGGCGTTGAGACTGCATGGATTATTACAGTATACTTTTTCTGTCACCTACAATATGTTTTTCAGTGAAAGAATTTACCGTGACTTTAGTGGCCCATCTAGAGCTATCGTCAGTGTGTGTGTGTGTATGTCTGTGTGCGGACAATAATCAAACCCTTGAACAAATAATAACTTTTGACCTAATTATTTGGTAGTTGGTTCACATTGATACTTTCTAGGTCATTATTGAAGCTCAAGGTCATAGGTCATAGTTCAAGGTGACAAGTGTCACAGGATGTAACATGTTGCCAAAGTGGTCAGTACAATCTCTGGTGATGGCTTTCTAGTTTCTGACACTAACTGTTATTACTCACGTAGCCGCGGGCGTGGGTAGGTCGTTCAGTCGCGTCTGTTTGTTTGTCTGTCTGTCTGTTTGTCTGTCCGCGCTCTAACACGAAAACGGCTTGTGTTATCAACACCAAACTTGGTACACATATACTCTATAGTAGTCGCTCGACATGCATTGACCCAGAGATCAAAAGGTCAAAGTTCAAGATCACACGGTTACGAAAACCGTTACGGTCGCAAGGTTGCTAGTGACGTGTTCTGCTACGGCCGTGTGCTGCTGCTGCCGGCGTGGGTCTGCATGTCGATACGACTGCCTATGTTTTCTGGTTTGTGTTGTGTTTAATTGCAGCTTTTGCAGAACTGCAAACTGAAGTGATTGACTTTACAAGTGATTTAAATGTCATTGGCATTCCATTCTGGGACTATCAGACGTACACCTTTAAAGTTCTATTTCCGTCGCACTCCAACCATCCAGTTTTTCATGGAAACGTATGTCAGGTGTGTTTGTGAAATTTAACTCGACTTTGATTACACTAAAACTTTGTTAAAGAATAAAGTTATAAAATGTCATAGTGCAAGTTTCTGTTTGAAACAAGTAGGTAAGTGGGGACTGACCTTTATCCACACATGCCGATCTTACGCGTGGCTCGCGTGCTGGCCAATTTGTTCGACTTTGGGCATCTGGGGGAGCAAAGTTAACAAAAATGGGAGATTCCCTGCCTTGGACGCCGATGAACTGCCGTGCAAAATTTGACGCTACTAGCTTTATCATCGGCGGAGAAATCAGTAACCGTACAAACACACACAAAATGCTTATTGTAAGGCAGCTGTTCTGTTACATATTGTAATTATCTTATTTCAGGATGTGTTTATTAAGCCTTAAGTGTTGTATTGACGTCGTGAAAAGACCATATTTTAACTTGAGAGAATGAAATATTTCATGATAATGAACGTTAAGGGTTTGTTTGTTTAAGGCTACAAAGAAAGATCAAACTACTACTGGAGCTTTTCCTCTCTGTGGAAGTTATTTGGCATAATTGAAGATGACTAATAATGGTGCTAAATTGACAATAGTAGCAGTGTAGTATACAAAATCACGACCGACACTATGATACGAGAACGCTTCTCATTGCATATTGCATTCTATTATCTATGTGTTGGTTGCGGTCTGTCGACCACAAATAAAAACGAATATTATTATTATTATTATTATCGTCGTATAGTTAACGTGCACCCAAAAGCTGGCAGATAGTCTCCTTGATGAAACAAAAAACAACGGAAAAGTAAGAAAAAAGAAACTAAAAACAAAACCGATGGTGAGTTTTAAACGATCTCCCACAGAATGTTTATAGACCGGAGCGAAGCCGACTGATGCATATGCATGAGCGTGTGATGTAAATGTGAATTGTAGACAAGACAGCGTCGTGCTCATCAAGATTGTCTTGCAGTATTCTACGAACTTTTGAGTGTCAACCAGTTTCTGTTCGTATTCATCAAAACACTCGAAGAACAGAAAACATTCGCAGTCAGAGACAAGTAAGTCAACTCGCCACGTCAGCACTATCGCCCTGATGCACAGGGCACCTGCTGTGTGGGCCCCTCCCCTCTCCAATCCTCACACCCATCCTTCCTTCCGACCGTAAATAAACAATAAATACATACATAAATAAACTGTGGCTGGCTTTACCGACCTACCTACCGGTGTTCTTCCGGCAAAGCGATAAAGCATTTAAAATAATAGACGTGTACTGTACTAATAAAAATACAATTAATAAAGATAATTAACTTTGTTAGTTTTAGTTCTATTGTTCTATAATGATTTATTTGTCAGCGTATATAAGGCAGCTGGTGGCCAGTCTTTCTAGCTTTCCAACTACTACAGTTTTTGTCTTTTAACCGGCCTTTTATCCGGATTGTGCCATATTGGACTGAGTTTCTGAAAGAGAACGTTGCAGATAATGGGTGAAAGTTGTCTTCTCCTGCTATCCAGGTGTACAAAACTATCACTGAAGGAACTCGAAGCAGTGATCCCATTTGCTGACCAGTTGATTGACGAGTGGTGTGATTGCGTTGGTTGTAGATCTGTCGTGGCTTCACTGCTGATGCTGATATTTCGTGATAAAATGGATTACGCTACGGAGTACGTAACGTTCACTGCGTTGCGTTGTTGCACCAGTTCTGCGCAGAACGTTCAGCTTGATAGCTTTTACATTTATGACAAGCCGCTGGTAGCTATCAGTCAGCGGCCTGTCATAAATGTAAAAGCTGGCATCTGTGCTTAGAATTTGCAAAAACGTTTTGACATTTGCTGTTTTAAAGTGTTGGCTTTTACAACCAAAAAGAAACTGATGCCAGTTTTTGTTTCCTAATTTTTGCGGTTTTATTATGTAAAATAGTAGGTTTACTATATACGTCGACGCTGAGGTGTCTAGGCCCGTCTCTCGGTTGAACCTTTGCCTGTCTGTTACTGGTTTCTGTTTTGTTTTCGTTTCTACTCCATTTCCATTAAATCACAATAAATAGTGACCTATAAAGTAAGTATCAGTTGTGCTACAGTTGGAAAAGATTTTGCTGGTTTATGTTGAAGGGTTTACTGAATCGTTGCTTGCTGACTGTCACCAGGTGTCACCACTTTATGACGAAAATAGAAGAAAGTAGACGTGTTAAGGACAAAACAGCCTCAAAATGTGACAAAATCGTACAATTGGTTCAAACGTTTTCAAAGATGTCGGCAGCCAAATGTAGTGGCATCTGTTTTGGGTCATCATGTACGCTGTAAATTAGGTGCCCGTGTATGATTGTAGGATTCTGTCTGTACTACTTCGCGAGCTGATTGGTCAGTCCGTCGAGAGAAAGACGACGAAGCTTATGCTACGAAGGTGAAGATGTTCTTAACTGTTTACACGTCAGTCTGCTAATTGAAGCCTGAAAGTGAATTTGGTGACTAATATTTGCTTCACCTCCAGTCTCAGTAGGGTCGTGAAGTATTGCAGTCAGCGTGTCGGCATGTCTGTTTGTTTGTCTGTCTGTTTGCTGGCGTATCTCAAACATCACGTGTCCAAATTTCACGAAATGTTTTGTACGTGTCACCAGAGACCGTGGCTCGATCCTCCTCGGACCGTGAAGATATGCTATCTACTTCCGGTTTTGTGTTTAACCGAGTCATGTTTTCACATAATCGGGCCAGTGGGCCAAAATCAAGCACCATGTTGTTTCGTTTAGTTCGCCAGGTGACGCCACGTGTCGAAGTCTGCCGTCTTCCTCTGCATTTTGTTAAAATCTGCTCAGTCAACACGGTGACTTTTGACATATTTCAAGGTGCCCAGAACAACTTGTCGAGAAGGGCTATGTGTGTTTGATATGAGTGGCGGAGGATGTTGTGACTGTCTGTTGTAGAGCAGAGTCGGTGGTTGAGAAGCTGCTGACAAACTGGTTGTCGTTGAGTATGTACCCTTACCTCAAGACACACGTCAACAAGTCGCTGTTCTTGTTGTACAAAGCGATCAAGCACCAGACGGAGAAGGGACCTGTGGACGCCGTGACAGCCGAGGCACGATACTCGCTGTCCGAGGACCGACTGCTGAGACAGAAAACTGACGCTCGAACACTGGTCAGCAGCGTATTTCTCTTCTTCTATTGACAAAAGCAGGTGAACTTGTTTCTGCTGATTTGCTTCATTGACTGGATTCAGATTTGTTTCACCAAACTCAATACAGTTTCTGTATTGCGCTGTTTAGCGAAACAGACGACCTCTGTTTTGAACATTTTTGGGACTTTAAATGAGAAAATGAGGAGATGATTGAAGAGAAAACTTAGCACGTTATGATCTTACATGATTTATCGTAAAAACGGCAACGGAAAAAGGGCAACGGAATTTTGGGCAACCACTTAGGTAAAATGGGCAACGGAAAATGGGGCAACCAATTTACTGTTAACGGGATCCGTCTGACAGAAATGACACGCTTGTCGTCGCTTATACGGCCGTCGTTGTCACTCCTTGTGTCTTGTGTCTACCAAACAGTTTGTTAACGTTTCAGGCAAACAAACTTGTAAGTCAACATTGTGTCTTTGATGAAAATAAATTTAAGGGAATTAAACTTGTAAGTCACTATCAGCTAGTTACGTGCATTCGTCGCTAACATACGCTATACTATAGAGACTTGGACTCCATGCGATGTCGGACTGCCGTCGCGCATCATCAAACGTTGACAACTCACACACACACTCACCTGCGACGCTGTCTGCTCGCGATCAAAAGAGTCAAACGACTAATAGAGCGTTGCCTATATGTAAGAATTATTGTTAGGTTGCCCAATTTTCCGTAGCCTTTTTTACCGGGTGCTGGTTGCCGTTTTTACCGTTGCCGATTTTACCTACGGTGGTTGCCCAAATTTTCGTTGCCCTTTTTTCTGTTGC
>Ga0209780_1003731_pt1 | contig 11488 bp, 9 predicted proteins | sample WorMetexBAHAMAS2_FD_187384 | JGI IMG/M metagenome (GOLD analysis project Ga0209780, IMG submission 187384) | Marine gutless worms symbiont microbial communities from Max Planck institute for Marine Microbiology, Germany - Inanidrilus exumae... | ecosystem: Host-associated > Annelida > Digestive...
AAAAGGCAATGTTAATCACGCTAACATTGACATTCAGGCTATGTTAGTGTGGTTAACATTGCCTTTTTATGATTTTTGCGGTTTTCGATCCGTCGCCGTTAACAGTGTGTATAAACTGCAGTTTTTTACATTTATTGTTTCTTAGCAGACAACATCAACTAGCACAGTAGACTTTTGCCAAGTGAATATAATTTCGTTTGTGTTCATGTGATCTGTGCATTATTGTCCATTGTGATTACTACGAGTATTAATAGTTCACAGTGTTAACAACTGTTGTTTCATGGCTGCATTTTCATCGTCAGCCAGAATGTAATTGGCTACTAGGCTTTGCATATTCATGAGCTAGCATTGAGTGTGTTTTTCATGCTCAACTTGGTTGCCTCTGACGTCACAGTAACCTGTTTTGAAAATGTGCTTCTAAGGAAAGTGGAAATCTGTCCCACTTACTGTTGGCTGAAATTCGTTGGATTTTGACGACTAAAACAACGTAAACAGCTCATGAAATATATTGCAGTGTTTTAGAAGCAGCTGGTAATTGTTGATAATTTCATTATAGAGACGATGCAGGCAGTGAGTGTGAGGCTATTCAGGTTGATGTCCAGAAGTTGACACGTCAACATGAAGGCAAAACATCAGTGTCGACATTTTAACTGAAGGACATCCAATTTCAGTGTCACGTGACCAATTACTAAAATTTAAAATGTTTGGAATTTTAAAAAAGTTCTAAATGTTAACATTTTTTAGATTTCAAAATGTATGTTAAAATTGTGAAGTAAATTTTCTTTATTATGTTGTGATGCAAAATTTGACTTTGTATGTTACGTGGCAAATACCCTTACGTGAAATTGCATTTATTGACAACTAGTTAATTTAAAATGAAAGTGGATATTTGTACTTTATTTTGAACATTTGGTTTTATTTATTTATTTAATTGTAGTCTATCTTTTGGACTCAGTGATTTAGACTTTTGGATGTTTGACTTTGAGAATGTTTGCAAATACCACTCAACACACATTGGTGAATGCCACATAACCATGTTTCGACCAATCAGTGGAGCACCTGTTAATTGGTCATATGACAAAACAAAATATCTGTGGTCATTCAGGAAATTGTGGATTCCTTCATAGTGTTGTATTTTCCACACTGTGTACATTTCCCGTTGTTATGTTGTTGTTTTGTGAACATGTGATAACTGTTTATATTGAGAGCGTGGGACTGTGACGTGTATAAACCTCATGTATTTTATGCTTGTAGCTAAATACTATCCAGTTGCTTCAGGAAAGCCTTCTTTGTGCTGTCATTTGAGAGTAAAGGAGACCACATAGGGCCTGTCCAAATACTCTGTTTCATTGTCGTTTGCATCCCTCTACAAGTCCACGTTACCCTCACAACCTGCCGCATTGACTACTGTTCACACTATAAATGATGATGAAGTTGAGATGATGATGCATAGACACTGTCTAACTTACACTTGCTTGGTAGATGCTGTCTTCACTAGTGATTGTAGTAGCATCTACCAAGCACCTCTGATTCATGATTATGGCACTTAATCAAATTTTATTACTTACTTACCTTAGTACTGGAGCTACTGTAGGCCTGCTTGATGTTGATGCCTCCTGTATGTCATGGCAGGATGTGTGGTAACTCTGGAGGCATGTATCTATCAGATTGTTATGAGTCTTTGTTACGTTTTGAGTTAGCTTGTTATCAGAGTGCCCCGTGCAGTCTGTAGGGTTGCCTGTTCCACTTTAACACTGGATAAGCCAACCAAATCAGAGTTTAGTTTTTTTTGTTTATTTTTACATCGACTCTTCTGAGTTGACCTAATAAAGTGGGTCTCAAATGTCCGTACGTACATCCGTCCACAAGAAGTTTCTTCGATTTCAATGAAATTGGTATGTAGGTAGAGGTCGATGAGTGATGCACGATGGTATGCAGTATAACCCGATCCAAGGTCAAGGTTACGAGCCCTTTAACGTTGGAAATCCGGCCATTTTCAAAAGCTATCTCCTCCGCCACTTACAATGGCAGCTGGCAGCTGACCATTGATTCTTAAACTAGGGCGCAATATGTAAATTTGGTGGGCCAAATTTTTTGTCTTTCACGTGACTCTTAACTTGGCAGAAACTTCAGTTGTGAAGAGTCAACCGTCAGTCCTGCCTGGGGTTAATTTATTTGTTATAGTATCCTATCATCAGGTTTGCCAGTACAAGCCTAAATGTTTGGCTGGCGAGAATTCTGTGAAATGACGTATCTTGTTGTCGGGTAGGGCATTACATCTTAGCTCAGTCAAGATTAGCAGAGTGTATGCTGCACAGTTCACTGGAGAAAAATTTCAGTTCGATTTGATTCACGCCTGTGAATTGATTTTTCGAATTGAAATTCAGATTTTTCGAAAATGAATCTGTTCGGCAAATCGTTTTGAATCATGAATCTTTCAGCACTAGCAAAGTGCAATAATCAGCATTATTCAGTGGATCTTTACTTGCAGTAGTAAAACGGACATTGTGTGTGGTGGGATTACAGACAGTATTTGACAACTTGCTTGTTATGTTTTATCGTTAGAATATTATTTGTTGGCATTTATTTGTTCAGCATTACCGAACGCATTATTGCATGTTACTACCGTCAAAATGTTTCCGTTGTTTAAGTGCATTTTTGTATCAACAACGACTCTAGAGAGATGTTAAGAGCTTTGTGTGCAGTGTTTATTGCTCAGCAGTTATCATGCCTACTTTTCGGCACCTTATACTGCAGAGCGACCCGTGTTATTTGAACTGATTGAGAAGTACGTTAGCAGACTACTGAAGTTGAAATCTGGTCATTTTGCACATTCATATCAGGTGCCTCTGAGAGGTTGTTGATTGATTGTTGTTGAACTGTCCACTGGCGTCTTGAGTCGATGTACAGGCAGTGAGATGAGGTGGACTGGACGGTGGTGGATGAAGGTTCCTTGGTCGGCGTCACTCAAAATCAGTGGGGAGAGACAATAAACCATGCGTAGCGTTTGTCATTGAGACCCAGTAGGCCAGTGTGTTGAATGTAGCATTCATGGTATTACTGTCTCCATTGGCACAGTCGCCACGTACGGGCCTCGGGGCCGCAATGCGCTCTGATACATTTGTTGAATTTGGCACTATGTAAATTGTGTGTATGTTTGTTCATTTACTTGCTTCTTTCCTTATACTTTCTCCCACCTGTTTGCTTTTTCACTTATGCTTTCTGACTTATCTGTCTACTTTTTCCAGAACAGACTCGCTCCATTTCCAGGCCAGAGGTCGTAGGAGGCGACCAAACCTGGCTTTAGTTTGTTTTGGGTTCATTAACTTCATTTTATGTTGTAGTATATTTTTTACGCATGCATGTTTGCTTTTGTTGTGTTTGATGTATACAGTTTTTCAGTACTAAGCCAAGAGATTATGTAGGAAGAACGTCTCTATTTTGTGTCAGGTGGGACGTAAAACCTTAACTCAGTCGATCAACCACTGCCACAGTCATCACACATATAGAGTCCATCATGTGTATGGCACCCACAGGATGGGGCCCCACACTCACTGTTGGGCCTGGGAGTGAAATTAGGGTGCCCCAATAAAGACGGCCGTGTGTAGGAGTGATTGCTCTTTCTACTCATTAATTTCGACGTCGCGTGATATTTGTGCCTGCACAGTGGGTGTCATTTTCAGCATTGTTGTTGTGAATATTGGCACCTTCGACAGCCTTAGCACCCACCTCCGTACTGCAGTCCTTGGCACGATGTCAAACGACACAACCTTGTAGTTGTTATGTGAACTGTAATGTAGCTTTCAGCTATTGCCAGTATTAGTTGGTGGCCCGCAGCTACCATTCTTTTTTGAAATAACGTTTTTATAGTTCTAAAAGTAGCACGATTCATTGTCCTACAGCACTTTTATGCCTACGCTATCCGACAGCGTCGGCGAGTGCATTATGTTTCCTGTCTGCCGCGTTCTGTTGTTCGTCTGTTCATTTGTCCGGACAAAAATTTTGTTACCACGATATCATGAACGGCTTGAGCAGTCTCGATGAAACGTATAGCGAATATTCACCACGCTAGTACACAAGAAATACAAATAGTAGCAAAAGCTAATGATACTGTTTCAAAGCTACATTATTTCAAAACGGAATGGCAGCTACCAGGCACCGTGTGTTAACAGAGCGGCCTGTTTTGCATTCTGTAATCTGTGATGTACTGTTAAGTTGTACTGCAGCTGTTAAATTGTTTGTTAACGGAGCATAATTACTGTTCATGAATATTCATATCATGTGCATTGTGATGTTGAGTCCACTATGAATGATGTCTGTGCGTGATAACGTGTCCTACTGCATTGCCCTGTGTGTGCTCTCAGTGGCCAGGATACAAAATGACTGAATGCTGGACAATGGGTTGGGTAGTTGACATCAAAGGGACAAGACAGGAAAAGGCCAATGGGAGATTTCCCGTGATTGGGTCAGTGTCGTTTTTTGTTACGTTCGCCCCGTGTGGGTCCTAGGGCTGTAAGTGGGTAACTGTCTGAGTCGATCAAATATAACCTTCAGTATTTGGGTTATCATATTTGTGTACAGTACAGCCAGCAATACCCACCCACCTGTATTATTCTCTCTACGTAATGTTGCAGCCCAGTTGTCAAAGGTGGTGTACAGCTATTACAACAAGGTGTCGTCCTAACGGGGCGTAACACTACTGGCCAGCCGTGGAGTTATAATTAGACTGGAGGCGGCATGACTTCATCGCCTGGCCTGCACGGGTAAAGCTGTCTGCAGGCCCTCCATGTAGTGTTACAGACGACGACAGACGCCAGCGACCGTTACTAGTCGGGCTCCTCTACACAATGTGTAGGCGAGCCAGTAAACAGTTAAACAACCGCGTACCTTTTTGCTTAAGTAATACTGAGATATCTCATTCTGCAAGACATCCACACTGGTATATGCTGGTACATTGTCAGTTGCAGACACCAGTTGTAAGGTAAATCGGTTAATGTTTCCTTGACATAAACTCTGCAAATCCATTTGCAAATTCTTTCAACCTCAAACACTAGGTAGGTGTTCAGTGCTGTGGCATGAGAGCACCAGTTACTGTTGCTGAACGTCACAAGTATCACACTCAGCAATGCATATTTTCTCCAAAACTCTAATTCACAAGCACGAACGATGTCCAACAGAACGCATCTCAGTTGGATGCAAGTCGGCGAGGATGCTGTGGTTATCGGCGAGTAACAAAAGGTTTGTTGTAGACGAGGTTGAGGTAGGACGACTGCGCTCGTTTCTCAAGAGCCGCTAGCTGTTTGACGGCCGGTGCCAGCGTCTCGACGTGACCCTTGTAGCCACTGCCTGCAGTAACACATGCCGAACTAACAGTAACCACACCTGCGACAGTACAAGTACACAACGTCCTAGTCGACCACAGTACTAAAATGGTGGAAAGTTGCGTGTTAAATAATTACATTCATTATACTCGACTCAGCCTTCTACCCTCCGTGGGACGGTAAAATGAGTACCAGCCAAAGGGCGGTGATGTTCTGCGGCTGGGGAGTAAAGGCAGGCATGGTGTAATTTGCAGGTAAAACTGTGATCCATGTCTGAGCGCATATGAGACGGTTTGCATAAAAATGCGCTATACAAATCGACCTATACTTTACTTTACTTTACTTTAAACAAAGCTCAAAATTACGTTTGCCTTATCTATAACTAGATGGCTGAATTGTGTCGAATGACCATAATGCCGCATTTGCCTCTAAGCGTGCGCAGTTACATCATCTACTGTTTGTCGCCGTTTAGGCATGTCGCCGTTCTGGTTACATTTGGCATATTTTCGCCAAAACTCAATTTCACAAGCACCGCTGTTTTGCCACTGCCGGGCCAACGCTGTGTGACAGTCTGCCTGAACAGCTTTGGCAACGGGCATCACCTTTGGACAATTTAAATGTTTATGTTTGGTTAGCAGGTAGACGCTGACTAGAAATTGTATTACTTATTTACTTACATTGCCGCAGGTTACACTGAGGTGCATGTTTTTACAGCTTCTGGCCTACAACTGTGTGAATGGTTCGCAGCGTACCAGTGTTGCTGCGCTTCTGTCCGTATGTAACTTTGCCGTCGAACTCGCTGGCCGTCACCTGTAGACTGGTGTCAACCTGGTCGATCGTCACTCCGAGATGTTCTTCTATATCAGCCAAGTACTACACAACGACACACACAGCCAGCAACTCAACGCTGTAACATAGTTCTTTCATCTCGCCGTTGGCTGGTCCATTCTGATTTGCCTTAGGCTCACTGACGTCTCCAAGACAACTCCTGGATTGGTGACAGGATGTTTTTATGCCCTTTCTGCCACCAAACCAACAGTGAAGTTAGCTGGAGTTGAACGTCCCCTTTCAGCACAAATATGGCTATATCAGAGAAAAAAGGTCAGGTGGAGAGTCATCCATACCCAGTGAAGGAAGGCCAGCAATATATTAACCTAAACCCCTTTTGTTCAGCAGCCACCCAGAAAGGGAAAGGGATCGAGAGGCTAATTTATTTAAATTATTACGCTAGTGCCTACAACAGGGGGAGACAACTATCACACTGCAAGACAAAACTAAAGCAAATACGACAACAAAGAAGATGCATCCTAAAATAAAAAATACAGTATTACATAAAATCAACACAAAACTAAAGCCAGGTTTAGTCGCCTCCTAAGACATCCGGCCTGGCAACGGAGTGGGAGTATTCTAGTAGAATGAGAAGGGATTAGAAAAGCAAGATAATAGATGAGGTGAGTAAGAAAGGAGAAAAGTAAAAAGTGAAAGATACTGAAATTAGAGTAGGTGGGGAAAAGAAGGGATAAGGAGGGAAGGGCCCGGGTCCACACGGGGTACCAACAGTGAAGACAGTGATTCACACCTAAAACATTACATTTTTATTGTTAGGCATACAGTGCATAAGATCAGGGCCGTCGAGGGGGGGGAAGGGGTGTAAGCTACCCCGGGCCCCACAGTGTCGTAGGGGCCCCGCGATTCCTCAGAATGATTTTTTTTCTGCCAGGGGGCCCCGTGAGTGAGCGGAGTTCCCCCGGGCCCCAAACTGACTCTCAACGGGACTGCATAAGATGCTACAGATGTGACACGTAGCGTGGTCTGTGTCTGCTGGTCGGTCACATGGACGTACTGTGCAAAAACGACTGAACTGATGGAGACGCCGTTTCTGTGGCTGACTCATCGTGGGCCCAAGGAACTACGAGTTAGATGGGGGTCGAGATTCCCCCACAGGAAGGGGCAATTTGGGGGTTGTCCGGTCGACGGAAAAGAACTGGGAGTTTCTGCCAGTCCAACGCTATACCCGCTGCGCCACCACGCCACCTGTATAGAATACATTCGTATTCAAAACATGTGCACACATCTGCTTGGATACACAAGACAACAGAGTGCAGATGATGTACCGATGGTTCGTTGTACCAGATGCAGCAACCTCCTTCGTCTGTCAAACGCGTGTTGTAACAGCCTTTGCCACGGTTGGAACAGTTGGAGTGATACCAGACCTTCAGTCATAGCATAAATCAGTTTAGAACAAACAAGCTCAGCAAGAAATCCAGGCGATGGACTTCGACAACTCCGCGTCGACGTGGATGGCTTAGCGATCACATACTTAGGCCTACTGTGACCTTCACATTTGACCTTTTGCCCTCCAAAATCTAACCAGGTCATCAGTAGGCGCTAGGAAGTTTCACTGAGATTGCTCAAGTATTTAATATGATATAGCGTTCATAATATGTGACCTTGACGGCCAGCTGTGACCTTGACCTAAGATATCCACAATCTAATCAGGTCATCATTAGGGGCTAGTGAATGTTTAATATTTCCTGTCAGTTTCGTTAAAATTGTTCAAGCCGTTCGTGAGATATCGTGTCGTGGCAACAAGATCTGTCTGGAACAACGGACGAACAAACGAATCAACGAACCCAAGTCACAAGGACAAATGGGACAACAGGACATCGTGTCTTTGCCAAAACTGGGCGGGTTTTGACAAACATCCACGTACTGTAAGAGAACGCAGACGTCTGTCAAAACAAACAACTAAATGTTCTTATTACATCGGCTCAGTACGTTACGTTTATGAGCAAAATAACGATTTAGCAAAATTACTAGAAGAATTATCGGTCACTTTTGGTTGCACATTTAGAACAGGACCAAAACTAATCCGTTAGACGGCGAAGTGACATAGATTCTGTCATGAGGAAAATAATAAAACTGTACACGTTACAGCATACACGCTGGACAGGCGTGTGCAAGTCATTAATGTGAAGTCACGCTGAAGGTCACTGATTCCAAATGTACAAAACTAGTGCGTAAAAAATAAAATTACTTTCCAGTGAAAACACGGAATGTAGAAGTTAACAGAATACAAAACAAACCTTTTCTTTGACAGTCGATGCAAACGAGATTGCTAGCCCCATCCTACACACCAAATCTCATCTCATTACCCGACTCACACAGGCAGTCGTATCGACATGCGTCTGACCCCACGCCGGCAACGGCCGCAGCTAGGTAGCACAGCTGAGCACAGGGTTATGGAATACCAGTCATGGTCACTAGCAACCGTGTACCGTGACGGTTTTTTTGTAACCGTGTGACATTGACCTTTGACCTTTTGACCTCTGGGTCAATGCATGCCGACGTGTACCAAGTTTGGTGTTGATAGCTCGAGCCACTTTCCAGTTAGAGTGCGGACAAACAGACAGACAGACGCGACTGAACGCACTACTCACGCCGGCGGCTATGCCGGCGTGGGTAATGACTTATCAATTAGCTACAACGTTACACTGGTGAAATACTGTTGGACAGCACGACATCAAACTAATGGTCCGCATCGTAGACTTGTCATCAAGAGATGACTAACCGGTCATATTGGATCATTCCTGCAACAAACGTCAAGTCATGACCAGCAGAGATCATTGAAACCTGGGCATGCAACAACAACCTCAGATTAAACACCTCCAAGTCACTGGAAATAATCTTCGTCAACCTCAGAAGCCGGGTCAAAGCGATCATCACCAACGGTTTCGGGTTTCACTCAAGTCCAGCAGATCAAGATGCTCGGCGTGACGTTTAGTCAGAAATTTTCCGTGTCACGCCACGTCAATGATCGTCTATCCCGCGGTTCCCAGTCACTCTTTGCCGTGCGAACCCTGCGACAGCACGGTTTACCGGCAGATGCCCTACAAGTTGTATTCCAGGCCATAATCATCAACAAGCTCAGTGATTCCTCCGAAGCCTGGTGGGGTTTTGTTTTAACCGACGACCAGAATCGCCTATAAGCATTTTTACGATGATCCACAGATATGATTGCGGGCATGGAAATAGATAATGGGTCATGTGACCCTGACCACGCCCTTTTAGGGGTGGTTTGTCATCCGTAGGCTAGGATTTGATATATTCTACCTGTGTGCAAAGTTTGACGATTCTAGCTGTAGCCGTTCAAGAGATATCGTTGGGGGCCCCAAAAATTAAAAGTGAGTCAAGTGACCCAAACCACGCCCCTTATAAGGGTCATTTGTCGTCAGTATGCTGGGACTTCTGGAGAAATATAGCAGCAACAGACATAGGCTGGTGAGAAACACAGAGTCACACACACACCTCTCTGCACGGCCAACACGACCAATACGATGAACGTAGTTTTGTTTCTCGTCCGGCAGAGTAACGTTGATCACTACAAATTGTACAACACGCGGTGACAACTCAACGTCTTGACAAATGTACCGATCAATGCTACATTTCTATGATAAAGCCGTCTCGTTGCCCTTTTTCTTCACAAACAGCGGAAATTTGACAATTTCACGGCAAAAAACCCAATAAGATACAACAATATCCCACCATGTTTATGACAGTTTGGAGACGATGTATTTATCATTTTCCACACGTCAGCAAAGATCATCAGACTGTGAAAACTTCAGACCAAAATTGACAACATTTTATTGAGAATTGCATTAAGTGAAATACATACAGATAAACAAGAACAAAAAAGTATCAACAGTTAATTGTGCCATATTAACCGGCTGTTGCAAGGGAACGTTACATTGGAATGTTGTGACGTGTAATAAATGCGACAGTCCACGCATGAAGGAATGTAACAGGCCATCAACCAAGCAAGGGCCCACGAACCAACTTCACACTGATGAGTACGGCTCTACAAGTGCAGCTCCGAGTAGTGGTGTCAGACTCGGCGTCAAGGCATCAGCGCGCTTGAGGTTCTCGACGATAACTGCGCTATATAAATCTACTTACTTACTTACTTACTTACTTACTTACTTACTTATCAACGCCTTTTCCCTTAGCAGTCCACCGATGGCTGAACAGGAGACAAGTGTCAGAGGGTGAAGTTCACTAGCTGAGGGTCAATGTTTGTAGTTCCCTTCAAAGACTGGGTTGTGTGTATCTGTGTCGACAAACCTGACACACACACACCTTACACATGATGGCAATATTATTATTTATTATTACGCCCGTAGGCAGCACATACAAAAATTATATATACACAGCATAAAAACACACAATCATTAAGACAGTTACATACAAAAATAGACAAAGGAAGACATTTAAAACACTGTATCAACAAAATGCCGCCACAAGCTACTCTTTAATTCAGCAGCACCGGAGCTCGGATTATGGATGGAGTATTTCGACATTATTTTACCATATTCATAAGTACTCAAAATCGACAAAGACCTTACAATACTGTTATCACAAATGTGAGCCGACAAAGTCTGTATGATCTACAACGGAACAACGCCGTTGCCGGCATAAGCACGACTAACCGTATGGCAAACCGGAGACGTCAATACCGCGCGCCGCAACGTCCGTACAGATTAGAAACTTTACTTCACCTCTCTGTACAGAAACAATGCTCACAGGATGACATCACGCCAGGCTGTCACGAATATTGGCAGTCAAAAGATCTTAATACATCTAATAAGCTGTTTGACAAAAAGTACCTTAAAGGTACAAGACAAAAATTCTCTATCTTTAGTACACTGATTTTTGAAAACACTTCCTGCAAATGCAACAGAGTAAGAAGCACAGCCAGCGAACCAAGAGTAAAACCAAAGAACCAACGAACCTTCAATGTTCAGACAATGTTGCTTATTCATTCCATTCATATCAAAACATGCCCCACAAAGGCTTGACTCAACGCAGTAACTGTTGAAACTATGGGCCTGTTAATTAATAAATTAGCCCCGTGTGGGACTGACGGTCGACTCCTCACAACTGACGTTTCTTCCAAGTTCAAAGTCACGTGACAGAAAAACTAGGCTAAGACAACATTTCAAAAATCCAGCCCGATCGAATTTAGATATTGTGCCATAGTTTAAGAATCAGTGGTAAATTGCCAGCTCCCATTGTAAATGGCGGATGAGATAGCTTTTGAAAATGGAAGGATTTCCAACTTTGAAGGGCTCGTGACCTTGACCTTGACCCTGGATCGGGTCATACTACAT
>Ga0209780_1003732_pt1 | contig 11487 bp, 7 predicted proteins | sample WorMetexBAHAMAS2_FD_187384 | JGI IMG/M metagenome (GOLD analysis project Ga0209780, IMG submission 187384) | Marine gutless worms symbiont microbial communities from Max Planck institute for Marine Microbiology, Germany - Inanidrilus exumae... | ecosystem: Host-associated > Annelida > Digestive...
AAAAGTCCATTATGGGAAAATGACTTTTCCAGAAAACATCTTTCCGGGAAACATCTTTCTGGAAATGTTTGCGAACGTTTCCCGGAAAGTCACTTTCCCAGAAAGTGGGAAAAGTGACTTTCTGGGAAACGTTTGCAAACATTTCAGTTATCCCTAAAGTTTCTCAAGCCAGGAGTAACTCTGGAAAAGGGGCAAGTTTAGCAAAAACTGAAAGTAGTTGTAGTTGTAAATTCAGTCACAGCATATGTTTTGAAAGTTAAAATCAGATCATGGCGGTGATGTGCAGATGAGTTCTCATTCGAGTCGCATCGACACCCAGGCTACCCCTTCAGTGTGACTGTCTACATAAACGGAACAGTTGACTGTCGCGTCAGTGCATGTTGCGAATACCGACATCGGGTGATGGTTCGACTCGGCTCCAGGGGTGGCCATTTTGGTCTTGTCCATGTCTCCGGAGGTGCTCCTTGCATCAGGTAAATATTAGGCAATGATTTCCCTCGTAACGTCCCTTGTTATTGCTGTCAAATGCAGTTTACAGAACTAATTTGGGCTATTTCTGACAGGATTATGAATGCAGTTGAATAGTTATTGTTAGTATGTTGAACAGTGTTTTCTATACATGAGCTTCCTTCTGTCACTAGCTAGGTACTGAGATGGGTGACCCTTCAAGGGTATACCATCTTGGTATGTAATCAGCCACTTAATTTGGCCAATTCAGCCTACTACCCTCTGTGCATTGAGGAATAAGTACCGGCCAAGGGGCACTGACAATGCATTTCGGCTGGGAATGTAACCCATAGGTCTGGCCTCGCACAGGCTATCTGTCACAGATTCTGTGATATATCCACCTAGGCTCGTAGACCTCAGGAAGGAAGATGAGCACCGTGGCAATACTACCTTTTTTCTAGCAACGTGCCACATAATTGCCTGAATTCACACAATTGAACTGTAACTGGTAATGGTTTGCAATTATCAGCCATCCTGATATTGTTAGTAACAGACACGGGTTGAAAAACATTGACTGGTTTGTAGGTGCCACCCAAAGGGCTCAAACTCAACTACTAGGTTGTCGTCTTCAACGTACAGTGAGAAGTTTGAGAACAGCAGCTCGGAAGACGAAGGCGTCCAAGATAACATGCTGTGCATTCCCATGGATAGCGATGATGATATTGGAGTGCGCTCAGTACACAGCGATACCAGCTCTTCCTCAGCCTCCGAATCCTCAGATGAGAGCAGCAGTGTCAGTGGTTCTCAGTCTTTGATAGAGAGGTGCATAGTGAAAGATGATGAGAAATTACATATTCCCATGGACAGTCATGATAAAATTACAGTGCGCTCACGCTCAGTGCACAGTCCTCCCAGACCTTTCTCAGCATCCAAACCTTCAGACAAAAGTAGCAGTGTTAGTGGTTCTCAATGTTTGAGCTCCAAACCTTCAGACAAAAGTAGCAGTGTTAGTTAGTGGTTCTCAGTGTTTGAGCTCCAAACCTTCAGACAAATGCAGCACTGTCAGTGGTTCTCAGTGTTTGAGAGAGAGGTGCAAAATGCAAGATGATGAAAAACTTACCTGAGCGTTTTTCAGTTGAGTGCAGTCTGTTATCCGTGAATACTACCTTATTGGGGCAACGTTAATCAAACATTATTCTGATAATAATAACAAACCTCATCATCTTTTTCATGAGATGTTTTTCTAATATTGCTGCTATTGATCTACGCCTGTATAAAGTACGTAAAGTTGCTAATTGTAAAATCATAGCAAATGCTTCTACGTTCTACCACAGGCTGAACAGGGCCCCACAAAATACCCCACATTTCGAAAGACAGGGCATCCCTAAACAGCAGAAAATGCAAGAAAGTAAGGACCACAGCCTGAACCTCAAATTTATATCGAACATGGCCTCATATTTGTACATTCAGTACTGCTACTGCTGTTATTTGATGAATGTGTAAGAAATAATGTTTGCAGTTAATTATTAATATTTACTACACTAAAGTGAAAGTGGACTGAAAATGTTGTGGAGTGGTAGCAAAAGATTTAATGTGCCAACCGGTCCAGCTGAATGATAAAATCCATTACTTTTAGTTTGTTGTAAGCCAGTAAATGCAGTCTAATTTTCATTTCTGTCATCAAAACATCTTCCGATCACGCTGCAGCCCACATTTCTCGGATAGTGTTGCAGTAGTTGTCTGAAGTACGCTGTAATTAATGGACAGCTGTAAAGCTTGGTAGGATTGACAAACAACGTAATGTCGGTGTCCAATGATATGTATTTTGCATTATTCCAGTACTAACTGGTCAAGCCTATGACATTTGTTTCATGTTTTTGGTAGATTTTGAAGTCAGTACATAGCAGTAAAAATGTTTAGTGTGAATTTGATGGAACGTTATACTTTCTGCAGAAGAGTAACGAGGTTTTCAAACATTCAAAGTCGCTGCCAAAGTTTTACTTTTACTTGTGTATAGCTACTATTATTGATGTTGTTGAAATGTGTTTTGCTATTATTACATCTGCAAAGCAAACTGTTTAAGAGATGCTTGCAGTTCATTATTCTCTGTGCAAGCAGGATCACTTGAAAACTGTTGATGAATTTTCATGAAATTTTACACAGCACAACTCTAAGGTGGCTGCCCAAAACGTGGAGTTCTGCACTTGCTTTCGATGTAGCTCCCATTATGATTTAGCAGAGCTGAAACTACAGCACGTGTCTACGATTCTATGTGAATTGTACCAAAGCAGCTGAGCTGATAGTTGCGTTCTGGACTTGGGGCTAACCTTGGTCAGAGCTATTAGAAGGGTCCCTAAAAATAAGGGTTTTCCCGATAACTCTAACTCCAAATTGTGATTTAGCTGTGGCAGGCCTACTGCAAGAAAAGTCAGCTAGCAGTATGAGCTGTTAGTCAAAGCCTGTAATGACAGCAAGTCAAAAGTATTTCCCGTGACCTCATAAGCTGTGGTGTGTTGCCAGTGTATTAAAATACATTCATTGGATGGCGCATTTTGGAGCTTAACACAAACGTAAGTGTAAAATGTCATATACAACTAAGTTAATAATTTATTCTAAATACATGGATGTATTTCAGGCTTTGTGGAGGTGTAGGCTGTCGGAGCACCTTCTAGTTGTAGAGTTGTATACATCATAAAATGCTCTTCTGTCTCCAAAAGTGTGCCAACAATGACGTTTTTGCAATACTGTATGCATTATATTAAAGATTCTTTGAATTTATTCTTCTTTTGTGTTGGTATTTTTTGTAGTTAGGTTTGCTGTAGAAAATGTTGTATATTTCATTGACAAGATTTGTCTAGTGTGCCAATTAGCATCAGATAGTTATTGCCATATAGTACGGTTGATATACATGTTCGTATATTGAAAATGTTGTGTTTTATTGTTAAAGCAATCTGCTGTATTTTTATACCAGATAATATTTGTTTTGAAACTTTCCTAGAATGTGGTCATATTTTAGTACATCAGTATGTGTTGTTGTTGTTTAGTCATTAGTAGTTTGATAATGTTTACACATTTTTTTGTAGCAGCATGCCATGTGGAGCTAGTGACTCTGCCGTTATGAATGTCCAGATTTTTGGCCAAACTACTCGCATATTACTATAACAGTAAATTTACTGTCTTAGTGATGGATTCATTTTTAAATTAAATTATTTCTGTGCTATTCATGTTCTTTAGTCAACTTAAAATGCATTCTGGTCAACCAAAGGCTCGTCATTGCAAGCAATGACTTGCATGCGTGCTTGGCCACACACAGCACACAGATCTATGGGCTATTTTCCACTTAGCGCAAAATGTCTGCTGATTCTAACCAGGAGAATCATTCACTAACGTTATCTTTCTTCCTACACTGTCCGGATTTACACTATAAATGCATTTAGTGGCATCTGCATTAATGTCACATGGATAATTTCAGTATCTGCCATAAGAGACCTGCTCATAATGATCAGTACGCGCATAGGAAGCATACTGGATTAAAACTGGATATCACTACAATGTTGTCAGTCAGGTATCCACCCTGCCATTCCTATATCCTCACCGTGAAGCAGCTCATCACTAGCTGCGCGGTAGCGCCAGCCCTGCGTTAACGGCGACTGGCTTTGTCAATCGGAAAGGACAATTTTCGACCTCCCACAGAATCGACACCCCTCAACCGATCACCAAAAAAATTTGTCACAGGCGATTAAGTCGGCGACCCCTACATCTGTGCCAAATTAGGTGCATATCCGTCCACGGAGGGCTTCTCGGCACATGCCTCCATGGACTTTTGCCTGCGCCGTTTCTTCTGAGCTACTCGGTTTTTGATTTTTATTTTTGTCATCATTTTTCGTTTCTGGGCCGTGCGCTAGATTAAGCTGGCCATCTCGTCAGCTTTTGAGCGCACGTAAATCTACTGTATCGTATCGAATGGGTGAAATATAACCAAAATTATTTTTATTTATGCCTTTTTTGGGAACTCGTCTACAGGTCAGACCCGTCGATGGATTTTCAGGCATAACGGCTCAAACGACGCAGACTAGCGCAAGGATGCGCCTTTTTGGGATTTTTTTCACATTGCTCTCCATTTAGGGGGTCAAAAAAATCCAATTTTGGGGCGTGAATAGGCGTTTTCAAGCCAAACTCGCGAAATCGAAAAACGTGTATATTATCAAAACCACTGCATCGATTCCCAACCAAATTTTGCACAGTGATGATAAAGACAATCAAATACCCTTCGTGGGTGGTCCCAACACATGCATTACAAACCAAGATGGCTCTGACGGCCGCCATCTTGGAAAAGCGGAAAATCGCCACATCTCGGCTGCGGTTCGAGCGATTTCGACGAAATTTGGCACGATGCAGTTCGACCCTCTTGACCGTTAAAATCCAAGATGACGGTGGCCGCCATCTTGAAAAATCTGTACGTGCTGACTGTGGCCGTGGTTTTAGTACAGTGACCGCCGAGTCTATACGCCATTCGGCCACTGGCGTACCACTTTACATAGTGGTACGCCAGTCCATTCATTTAATACTGATATTTTAATTACAACGCCAAAAGCGTACCACTTTTCGCGATGTAATTAAAATATCATTATTAAAAATATATACAATGTTCTTCATTTTTCAGATTTATTTACACTTAGCATCGAAATTTAACGTATCAGTTATATAAATGCTTTAGCTTATGGGGGCGCCGCCCTGCATGGCCCCGCCACGGCTTTGCCCCAGGACCCCACTGCAGGATTTCCGTCCCCAAACTCCCTAATTTGGCGTATCGTGTTCACAAACGCTCAGCCGCGCCTCATTTAGTCCTCTTCTGATGACAATGCAATTGCAATAAGTTACGTATTTCTGGTTTTGTGGATGACGCCATGATTTTACATGATGCGCCAATGGGCAAGAATCAAAGACGACGTTGTTTCATCGAGTTTGCCCAGTGGCAGTACCAGGGGAAAGTTGCTGTCTACATTCTACAACTGCCTTGTTTTAAAAGGTCAACTATAAATGTGCAGATTCCGTCTGCGTCTACAGACGGATTTACATGAAAAAGTAACATTCGGATTTAATGAACCCCGGTAATTATAACACATCAAAACTTCCTACATATGTGTGCTGGTCACTCAGTGCTTTACAACAAATTACATACGGTAACTACTAAGTTAATACAACAAATAAATAAATACACTTCTAAAATCATTATACATTACACAAAACAAGCAAACACAAATATGCAGCATAACTTCTGTACAGCACTGTAAGTTCTAACAACAGAAACTACAATGCTGACAAGAAAAAATTATTTCTCATCACTAAACATTTTCCATTCACAGAAGATGAAGTATGTGAACCACAATTCAGAAAATTCCACTGTTTACAGTTACTGATATTATAACAATTATTTCAAACTGAGATGCAAGTCAACAATTACAAATAAATATGAAATAGCCTAGGCACAAGAAGCAATGTTGACATTTTATGATGCGTACTAATATGCAATAATGCATCTGAAATAATGTGGCAGTATGATTTTAAACATTTGTTGCTCTCACCAATCTGTACAGTATGCGACACGAGATATCGCAGTGCATAAATCGCATTGTGTATCATACTTCTTTAAAGCTTTTAATTAGATGTTTTTTCTAGTTGTGCTTTAAAGGTTTTATTTCATTTTTATTTTCAGTATTACAGAGATATACGCTAATTTTCCTTCATTCTACTACTGCTATTGCTTCTAGGTTCCAGCCTCATATGATCCTTTTCCAGTTGTTTCAGAAGAGAACCTCTGGAGACAGTGGAACAGGGTTTTAATGGATCGGATGTCCTTCCTGTCACCCAAACATCAATGTCAAGGCACTGAAAGGAACATAATGCACTAACACTCACCAGAGCCCTGGCCTCATCTTTTCTTCATCCACCCCTATAACAGTATAGACAAGAATGGTGCCATTCGATAGGCCACATACGATTTCCTATTAGTGTTCTATTGCAACTCTTGCACCGTTAACAAGATATTATCACTTATTTCCCAAAATTTAAAGAGGTCACATGACTGCGAACACATACTTTTGGAGGTAATATATCATGCATGCACAAGCATTCCTGCAAGTCAATCAGCACACGACATGTGAAGTGCCTAGCTTCACCAATTCCAAAGATATGATTGGGGCAAAATTGAAAAAAAAAACAGTTCACGTGACCCTGACTATGCCCATTAGGGCATAGTCTGTCATTGCAAGGCTAGCACTTGATATATTCTATGTCCATACAAAATAGGGCGTCTCCCACTTCAGCCATTCCGGAAATTGAAACTGGGTGTCAAAATTGAAGATGGGTCATTTGACCCTTACCACGCCCCTTTTAGGGGTGGTTTGTTATGCGTAATCTAAGATGAGATATAGTCTACCCGAGTATAAAATTTGACGACTATAGCTTCAGCCGTTCCAGAGATATCGTTGGGGGCCAATAGTAGGTCACGTGACCCTGACCAGGGTGATTTGTCATCCGTCTGCTGGAACTAGCCTACCTTTGTACAAAATGTGACCACTCTAGTACTCTAGTTTCAGCCATTCTAGAGATATAGTTGGTGCCCACCAAAATTTCAATGGTTCACGTGACCTGACCACGCCTCTTACAGGGATGGTTTGTCATCTGCGGGCTAGCACTTTCAACGATCAACCTATCTACCACATTTGAAGTCTCTAACTCCACCAACTACTGAGGTATAGCGAGATTTTGGTCATAGATTGCCACTTTTGACCTACCACACCTCTATTTGGCGCTCCTGTTGGGGTGATCCCGTTGGAATTTAGCAGAGATCTTTGGCGACCGAAAACGAAAGAGTCCCTGGGCTATCATGTGGCGTTGTTTACTTGATGCTAAGTTTAGACAGACAGTTAGACGACGACAGAATATATCACGCTAGCATAGCGTCGGGCAGTAAAAAATTCAGCAAAGATTCAGACACAATCTACTTAACAATGATACAAGATCATAAATAAATCTGTCTTCAGTCTCTGCCGATGGAACTAGGCACGATGCTTATTACAAAAAGAGTGTTTGGTTTGGATGACGATTTGGCTTTCTGTTTCCCTGTAGGTTTGTTTGCCCACTGAAGTGTGACATGGCGTGTCGCGCAGCTCTTGAACAGTCGCGCAACTCCTTTTCCAAATACAGCACTGCTCTATTCTGTGCAAGTTTGTCGCGAGAATGCTGTGAACGCTGATTGGTCAACTTTTGTTTATGCAATAAAGTTGCCGTGTGCGACATGCACAGTTGCATACCGTGTCGCACAAAGTTGCACGACAAAATCGTGCAATGAAATTGCAGGTGTGACATCGGTCTAATGTAAACAAAAATGTTATAATTTAGCAAATTTTCAAAATAATCAAAATAATGTTCAGTTATGAAGATAAAGTGGTTATAAAAAGTTTGTACCTGACAAAAGGCTGGGAAGTTCGCAAATTCATAAGTGAGTTTCCAGAGAAAAATTGGAAAAACGGTGGATTAGAAAAGCTGGCGAAGAAACTGCGGGACGATTAAACAGATGAATAATGGCCGGACTAAGACTGCATACACTGTCAATAACCTTTCGACAGTCGATGAGTTGGCTCAAAGTCAGAAAAGACAACCAGGCTCTCATCGTTCCATGCGCCAGATTTAACATTCCTTGATCATCAGTTTCCCGCATCATCCACTAAGACCTTGGTCTGAAGTGTCAGAAGAGGCGACGCACGCAGGAGCTGACGGAATCAAACCGAGCTACGTGACTGCAGCGTGCTCAAATGCTGCTGAAAATGTACCTAGCCGATCAAGTGGACTATGTGGTTCGCCGATGAGAAGATATTTACGCTGGCGACCCCAAAGAATCCGCAGAATGACCGTCTGTACATTCCAGCAAGCACGAAGAAGAAGCAAGTTGCTGCTAAGCATCTGCTGCGCACCCAGTGAATCTGTTATGGCTTCAGTCGGCCTTTCAAAGCTTGGCGTGACTGACCTGCTCTTCGTTGATCCGCGAATAAAGGTCACTGACGCCTACTACCGTGACGTGCTCCTCTCACAGCAGCTGTTGCCAGTGATGCGCGACGTGTCAGGCGAGTTATTCTTCTACTTTTTCAAGGTAATGAAGTAACGTAAATGCAGTAATTTTAGTTTAATCAAGTAATTTTGTAAAATAATTAAAAAGTAACATGCAAAAAGGTAACATGCAAAAAAATCAAACTTTGTTGATTTACAAGCAATCTGAATTTAGCATCACGACTTTTACTTCTTGCTTTAGCTGTACCTTTAAAACATGATTATTTTGTAAATTACTCAATAAAAAATTAAGGAGTATTTTTACTTCTACCTGAGTACAGAAATCCCAAGGACTTTTACGTTTGCTCAAATACTTGCATCAGGTAGTTGTTACAACAGTAGAAAGAAAGAAGAACAGTGACATGTATCTGAAGCTTAAAAATTCACAACGTAAACAGTAGTAATCATGGCAATATTTACAATAAAGTGCCTCCTTGATCAACACAAACATAAAATGTAGTTAATTTGAGATTAGCGATACAAAGCAAATATTCTGCTAAGCCAGAATGTGGATACCATCGCAGCACCAGCAATAACTTGTGTGATGATGAGCAAACTTAATGATGACACTTCACACAGGAAGAAGCCTATCTGCCTGCTGAGCAACGACCAGAATCACACATAATACAGATTTACCCGCTAACTCTCGTAATATCTACAGATCTGGTTCAAATCAGACAAACCATGGCTTAGAGTTGAAAGCTGACGCACATTGGCATTATTTCTTAGCTATATGAACTGAATTATTAACATTAGGTGAATTTTTTTCAGTCACGTAACAATTATTAGACCAATCCGTATAGTAAGTGATTAACTTCTATCGTTTGGCATATTTCTGTATATATTCTTTCACTTTGCCTAGAAAGGCATCCTACAATCACAAACAACATGCTAACAACAAGTGTAATGAAAAATACAAATCAGTCACATAAAAATATCTGCAGTCACTAATAAATTATTGAGAATGAAAAATATGCAAAAAAAAAAGAAGCAAAGGAAAGTATAAATTCTATATTTCACTCCTTTTAACAATGAAAATAGACAGGTACAGGGATGTGGTCTCGGTCTCGACATCTCGGTCTCGAGACGGTCTTAAGCCGCACCAAAGTCTCGTCTCAGTCTCGACAAAAAATTACAACGTCTTGGTCTCGTCTCGGCTATTTGCGTCTCGTGCTCAAGACGTTATTTTGCATAAATTAGTTTGAATAACAGTGACTGAATATTGCACCGATTTGCTGAGTTTGAGTAAACAAGGAGTTTATGCTTGAAGTAGACTCCATGTTATAGTGCCTTATAATTTAATATTATGCATTATTATTGTTATTATTAATGGACGTGACAATAAGGTTACGACTGCAATCATTATAACGTGTAGGACTAGGCCTATTTTAACGTCTTGGTGACGTCTCGTGACCTACAAACGTCTTGTCTCGGTCTCAGACTTTAACGTCTCATGCCCATCACTGGACAGGTACTCTTTAGCAGCACAAAAAATTTCAATGCTTATTATTCGATGGGACCAAACTACACTACACCACGTTCAGGAAAAAGTATTACATTTGTTTCTGAACACATCTTTGCGACTACCGGCTCGATTCTTTTCAAAATAAATTTTTCAGTGTAATGAGGTTGACACCGACTTGTTCAATCACATCCTCAGTGCAAATAGAGCGAGTAAAACCACTACAGGGACATCACTTGACATTTCCTGCGTCGTTAGTTTCAACAAGTTTTGCAGCCCAGCTAGTGTCCATTGCTTTTGGCAACAATTGTAGTGTACAATGTGCTTCTAAGTGCCCTGTTTTTCTGTAAAATTGTATCAAATGCTCATTGTCTTCAAAAAACAGCATGCTTACAATAACATCAAAATAATGTCACTGAATCCAAACAAAGAAAATTTAACTGATTATATCAAAATCAGATCAACTTCACTAAAAGTTTCATAAAAAATTTTCCAAAAACCCTGAAAAATATATTTAAAGTAGAAGATGTACTTTGACGCCCCAGTGTCGATATGGATACCTATTCCATGGCCTCTGACCATCAGAATCTAATCAGGTCATCATTGGGGGCTAGTGGTTATTACCTGTAAGTTTAATCAAGACAGCTCAAGTAATTCATGAGATATGATGTTCACAAGATTCCACCTTGACGGCCTGCTGTGACTTTGACCTCCAGAATTTAATCAGGTCATCAGTCGGGGCTATGGAATATTCCACGTACGTTTCATCGAGATTGCTCAAGCCTTTCATGATATATCGTGGTAACAAGATCTGTCCGGATAAATGAACAGATGGACGGACAAATGCGGCGGACGGACAGCCCAAAAACATGATGCTTTCATCGACACTGTTGAGTGGCAAATGCACAAAAAATGTTAATACTTTTTTTTCTGAACATGGTTTAGTCTAGTACAAATACATGCACTCGGAACATCTCATATGCAATGCTGTATACAGACTAAAGAGTAAAATTAGAAAACCTAAGCAGCGACCCTAGTTGCCACAAAACTGGCAGCAGCATGCATATACCCGCACCCGGCTCTGCTGAATAGGGGAAACGTAAGGAAAGGAAAGGGCAGAGGCGGTTCTAGCTATTAGGCCGGGTAGGCCATGGCCTACCCAAACTCGTGCCTGGCCTACCCAAACAAAATTCTGCCCAACGTACACCACTCCTGTTGGCCTACCCAAAATTTGCTTGGCTCTTTGACTGGCCTACCCAAATGAAAATTCCTAGAACCGCCCCTGGGAAAGGGAAGGAGAGGGATGGAAAGGACAGGGAAGGTAAGATAACAGAAATGGGCAAGAAGGAAAGGGAAGAAGGGTGAAGAAAGGGAAGGAAAATGGGAGGGGAAGAAAGGGGAAGGGGAGAGGAGGATGAGAAAAGACAGGGAAGGGAAGGACAGGGAAAGGCGAGGAAAGGATAAGGAGA
>Ga0209780_1003733_pt1 | contig 11487 bp, 9 predicted proteins | sample WorMetexBAHAMAS2_FD_187384 | JGI IMG/M metagenome (GOLD analysis project Ga0209780, IMG submission 187384) | Marine gutless worms symbiont microbial communities from Max Planck institute for Marine Microbiology, Germany - Inanidrilus exumae... | ecosystem: Host-associated > Annelida > Digestive...
GTTAGGCGGGTGAGCACCGGCGTTATCGAGATCGGCCGGTAGTCCGTCAGCTGCTGCGGCGTCGGCGTCTTGGGTACCGGCCGGATGTACGCCTGCTTCCACTGCGCCAGCACAGTTGACGTCATCAGTGTCAGGTTGATGAGGTCAGCGACCGGACCACAAAGGACTGGCGCAGCGAGCCTTAGAAACCAGGCCGGCATTCTGTCGAGTCCTGCGGCTGTAGGCCAGAGCGCGTCCAGTATCTTGAACACTTGATAGTCGTTCACGTAGCGCATCTTGCCTGGGGGCTCAGCGGCGCTCTCTTTCGGCGGCGGACGCTTGTAGCCAGCATCAGTAGACACACTGGCGTAGTGCAGATTGAGAGCTTCCGCCGTAATGCTCGGATTTGCCGCTGGTTGATGTGCTCGCCCGGTCAGTTGTCGCACAGCCGTCCACAGCTCCTTGGTGTCCGACTTTCTGAGCTTGCAGAGCTGACGTTTGCTGCACCATGTGATGTCCCGTCCAATCTGACGCGCCAACGCTCCGGCCTTCTCCACTCGTCCGGCTCTCATTAACCTGTTTTTTCTGGCGCAACTTCACCTTGATTTCCGGCGTGACGTAACTCGGGTCACGTGACGTCACGGTGACGGTGCGCTCAGGATAGAACGCGTCCGGCAGGCCTGTGGCAAAAGCGTAGAACTCTTCGTAGAATGTCTGCGGCTCAATCGTGCGCGCTAGCTCGTCTACGTCGGGTCGGCTGCCCATGTCAATGACCGCCAGGTGTTGCAGCAAACTGGCACACAGCAAAAGTGTTAGCTACATCTCATTCTCCAGTTACCTGGATTATATACAGACTGAACAAAAACTGAAAATTTTACATACAGCATTCCATTGCAAACCATCAAGATAAAATGAGATGACTTTTGCCACAATGTTCCGAAAATTCATAAGACTAATTTTTTTGTGAATCTGTTAAATGTATTTGTTAGATTAGCTGTGTCTTATTATACCCACAAAACACTATTTTCAACAGCTTAGGTTGAATTATTTTCACGATAACTATGTGAAATACGAGGCAAGTTGGTCTTTTTTGCTGTGATGAGGAATTAGATTTGCACATAAATCTGTTGAAACACTTTCCACAACGTCTATATGCTATATCATCACCTTATCGTGTTAATTTGGATTTATGCTTTTTACTTGTCATCACTTTCACACGCGTTTATGCAGTACTGAGCAGCATAAAACCTGGCCTTTTAATGATGTTGACTTTGACGTGTATACCATTCACAAAAGAAATAGTTGTCATAACGTGTGTTATGTCAATCACTCAAGTGAAAATGGTAAATGACATTTCCAGCATTTGCAGTAGTAATTAATCACAATCATTTGCAGAACTGTCCTATTGCTCAGTCATAGCCATTCTACTTGCAATACAATCATGTTAAAACCTCTTTGATATAAATTTAGTATTTAGTATCCTGAATGTGCTGATGGTAAACACGTTGTTGCAGTGAGTTTCCACTGAATTCACAAAATTTTTGCATCTTTATAACACTGTATCATATGTCCAATTTTAACACGTCACTGTGTACCACGTGACAATGTTGATTGGTTGTGTATTTTCAGGAAGAAATTCCACAGATATCATTCAGTGAACTTACAGACTTGAAACTGATTGGTGAAGGTGGATTTGGTCTTGTTTACCAAGCGAAACATGCACGATTTGGCACCGTTGTGTACAAGAAACTTAAAGCTGAGATACTCGGAGATAGGTATTCAACAAATTGTTCCATGTTAATGATGTTGCATTTCAAAACTGCTGTACTAACTGTAATGTAATTTATAATCACATGCTTATATGAGACCGTGATATTCTCAGTAATCGAATTGCATGAATCTTCAATACTTGGTAAACTTATAACCGTTAGTGAACATTAACATTAGTTAAAGGCTTAGAAGTGTTGTACACTTTGTACATGTTCTCGTGTTTTATGTCTTTCGTAGAAGCATGTAGATTAGCATGCAGTATTGTTTAGCACGTTGTTTTTCTTCAATAACCCATGTCCGGTAATGTCATAAGCCTGGTGAATAATCAGTTACTAATGTGTAAGTGAAATTTGTCAAAGCTTATCAGACTCGCAGATAATTCATTAGCAGAATCTAATTGTTTGTTAGTACTACCAATATGCTTGATGTCATTATCTTTCTTTAACTTTTGCAGGATTGCTGCTGAACTGGAAAAGGAAACTAAGGTGCGCATTCTGCGCCATGCCAATATTGTTGCAGTCGTTGCAAAAATATTTGAGACAGGCCACTATGGCATTGTGATGGAACACGTTCTTCATAGATCACTTGAGGACTTCGTTTTCAACTATGACGTATGTCGTTCAGTTTCAACTTGGTCAGTTTTGACACATATCGCAAAGCTTTGGTTATTATGCAATGTTTGTGATAATTCAATTTGCTAATTTACAAATAAACTCAGGTACAGGTGAAGAATCAAGTACAACAAGCTGATGGCTACAATGACAGCGTTTCACTGTCAGTTCTGCAGATCATGAGATAAACTGGAATGGTGATTTATCATCCTAACATCACTTAACCTAGTTAAACCTACTGATGGCTGTAGGTTGACTGGCCGTTGAAGTTGTCGTTAGCTCACGGTATTGTCTGCGGTATGAAGTATCTACACTCACAACAGCCGCCAGTTATACACAGCGACCTGAAGACTGAAAACGTCCTTGTCAGTGACACACTCGTGGCCAAGGTTGGTCAATGTCAGAGTATGTAGACGTGTATGCAATTCTCTACTATCAAGTCTCAAGCTAGTCTTAAGTCACTACCCACATGTACCTGTTAGGGAACGTTTATGTTTTACCTATTTAAGACTAAAATTGCATAATTTGGACCCATCCCTACTTCGTGCAGTGTTATATAGCCTATAATATAGGTGATCCCGCTGACATTATATAAAGAAATTAGCACATACCATTATCCGTTATTTGGAAAAGTTTGCTTTCTTTTTATAAATATTCAATATTTATTCTTTCACGTACATGTATATGGGTATAACGTTTACTGCAGTGTTTAGATAACAGCTGTAGTAAATGCAATCTGTAACCGTTGTCTGCAATCTGCATAATAGCCAACTTCACTGATAACCGCAAGAGATGGTGTGTTATAACCACTCCAAAATAAATATAAAATATACCCCCAGTCTGGCAGTCAAGGAAAGACAGTATGAATTTGGACGAGTTATCTCTGTGTCCCATAGTCACGTTTTGTTTTATTAATAGATGCACAGCAAGGCAAAGATTGACAATGCACAGTCGCATTGTGATGATGCATCGTATGACTTTAATGATGCAAACGTAACAAGAAGCTCCGCTACCGCAGAGGGACCGCGCGACGCATTATGTCAGTTAAAATGTTGTTAACTGCAGAACAGCTGTATGAAAAATCATTTGAAAGACTTATAGTAGGAATAATCGTGAAGGTGACTCAAGGTCATCGCAATTGCCTGTATTCAACATATCATATATCACTTCCTATTAGTGGTCTACAAGAACGACGCTGTCTGGCACTATTATTTGTATTTCCGAGATATTACCACATTTACAGTGTACGTGACTGGCTGCGACCTTGCGAAGTCGTTCGTTCTCGAAAAAGTAGTTTACTTAACTTCCTTTCTTCCTTCTTTACTTTCTTCTTTCCTTATGCTTTCTTTCTTACTTATTTACTTCCTTACTTGTTTACTTCAGACTTATTTATAAATAGGAGGCGATCAAACCTGGCTTTAGTTCTTTTTTGGTTTATTTTATGTTGTAGTGTATTTTGTTATGGATGCATGTTTGCTTTTGTTGTGTTTTAGTTTTTTCAGTACAAAGCCAAGAGATTGGCTGGGAAGAACGTCTCCGAAATGACCTACTTTGTGTCGGGTGTGACGTAAAACCTTAACTCAGTCAATCAATCAATCGAAAAGGTAGATGAAAATTGAAATTACCAGCCATATGCGCTTTCTGATTTATGTGTAAACATATCATAGGTAGTACACGCTGCATTTCTGAGCTATGGGAGTTGTTAAAGTTTCAAACAGCAAAAGTGGCCTTCAAGGTCATTCAAGGATATTGGCAATAGTGCCATTCGATAGGCCACATACGATTTCCCATTGCAGCGTTTCCGAGATATTATCACTTATTTCCCAAAATTTAAAGCGGTCACGTGACCCCAAACACATCACTTTCGGGGTAATCTATCATGCATGCACTAGTACTCCTCTGTGTCAATCAGCACACGACATTCGAAGTGCCTAGCTTCACGGATTCTAAAGATATGATTGGGGGGGGGGGGCAAAATTAAAAACCGGCTCACGTGACCTTGACCACACCCATTAAGGGTATATTGTTATCCCAAGGCTAACACTTGATATATCGTATCTGCGTACAAAATTCGGCAAATCTCGCTTCAGCCGTTTCGGAGATATGATTGCGAGCGTCGAAATTGAAAATGGGTCTTGTGACCGTAATTACGCCCCTTTTAAGGGTGGTTTGTCACCCGATAGGTAGAACTTAATATTGTCTAAATGTTGAAAATAGGGTGACATGGGGTAGGTAAAGGTCACTTAAGGTCACTGGAAATAGCGCTATTTGATAGAGCGCATGCAACTTCCTATTAGCATTCCATAGTAACTATGTCGCTATCTTACACCGTTTCTGATATATAGCGAGATATTGGTCAAAAATCGCCAATTGTAACCTACCCCACCTGCATTTGGCGCTCCCATTGGGGTGACTCCGTTGGAATTTCGCTGAGATCTTTGGCATGAGAAAACTGCTAGTCCCTCTATATATAGGCAACCCGTTTTGATACAGTGCCGACTTGTGACGGACGGGCAGACACGACGACAGCATATACCACGCCAGGATAGCGTCGCGCGGTAAAAACGGGTCTTATTAGTATATTGTTTACAGTAAGTGAGGGACACATTTACGTTTAAGCTATGTGCTACAGATATGTGATTTTGGGCTGGCAAAGTGGACACAGTTTGCTGCAACCCAGACAGCAACTGGAAAACGACGTGGAACAACTGTCTATATGGCACCAGAGGTGCACAAAGATCCTAGCACGTCTCGAACTACTGCGTATGACGTTTACAGTTTCGGCATCGTTCTATGGGAACTCTTATCAGAAAAAAAACCTTTTGAATATGGTAACGATATTATGCATTAGTTTAGATCTGATGTTTGCCTATAAGGTCATATTTAACCTTGTGGATGTCAACAGGGATGAGTTTTTCACAGTTCGAATCAATCATTCAAGACGGGACATCGCTATAAATTGTATGTGCCTTATGGCAAAACTACTGCTAGATACAATTATTTCAGCTATAGAGTCAGTCGTATTTGAAATACTCTTCCACTTGATGATGTTGATTTTGAGCCAGTGCATAGATTTCGTAATAGTGTAACTGCAAACGTATTGGTACGGTATTATAAATTGAATTTTATTCATAACTACCGGTAACACCTTCCTGGACATTGTATGTGCAATTTTACTGTTTCATTTTTATTGCATGTTTGTATGTATGTATGTATAACATTGTAAGAGGCTAACTAGCCCTTTTGCTATTAAATAAATATAAATATAAAATATATTCACTAGATGAAAAACAAATATGTGCAGCTAGTTATAAAGCTTTTTAAAACAACTGAGCAAATCGTGAATGTGTCATCAATAACTGCCTATTTTACAACCACATCGTGACAGGATAAATTATATTGACACATTTCGTCATTGCGAATCAGTGAAGTGTGGAAGTAGTAGTAAAATATTTGTGCAACTGGTAATATAAGTATAGTATTTCTGAACTGTAATTATAAATGTAAATGAAATTGATGTGTGAACATAAATTTTTAATGGTAAAATATTACTAGTTTACATTTTACTGCACAATATTGTAAAAAAGCATGGTATATGCTGTCTACAGACGTCGGTCTGTGTTTGTTCCTACAGAGTTCATCAATCTCACTGTGCATTGTATTTAAACAACTGAAACCATCATCAAGCGGTCAATACCGCATTTTAGTCAAGGGACTATCGGTTTATCAAGCCAAAGAACTTGATAAAATTTCAGTGGGTCACTCTCAAGAGGTGCCAAATATACGTGTAATTTTAGACCATATCTCGCTATATCTGAAAAACAATGTAAGAATGGGACATAACAATTATTGAGGAACACTAATAGGAAGTGACGTATGTCTTTCTTGTAGTCACATTATTTGTGAGATCGAGTGACCTTTGAAGGTTATTTCAGCTACTGGAAACCCATCCATGACCCGAATCATGAAACACAGAGTGTATATCACATACAGAGTTATGTATCTGCAGTATTCGAAACTTATGTGTCAGTTACTATGTTTGCTGCTTTTATTTCGGTCAGCCGTGAGCCCTGTTTCATAAACAACTATTAATAGACATTGTTAGAGTAGAAGGTCATTACTGCTATTCTCTACCTAAAATAAGGGTACCTCCCAAATCTTCCATTAACTCTACTTCGGATTTTTATATTCTACCTGCCAATAGTTGACACTGAACGCTCGATTTTGTTTACAACTCTTGACCATCACTGTCACAAATGGGGATGATAATTTCACAGTATGTTATTGTCGTCCGTCGTGAAGCCAACAGTTAACTTATAACTGAACTTATTTTAATATTCAATGTGAATTTTAACCGAGTGTTGTACGGGCGATCTGCAATAGCTGAGCTTCTTTTAATGGTCAGGGATACATGCATATGCATGCTACAAACGTACGTACTCCTCTCCTACTGAGTGTTTGATGAATGGTTTTGACAGCTGTCACCGATGAGCAGATAAAATCAGTGGTTGTATACGGCACTCGACCACCGTTGGATGCTATAAAAGGAAGTGCTGATTTGGTATCGTTTGCTAAGAAGCAGATTTCTCAATGCTGGAACAAATCACCCAACAAACGGCCAACATTTGACAGTAAGCATAATAATGTCGAAATATAATACAGTACTAGTTTATTCTGTTTGCAATGCAAAATCATCACACAATTAACGTATGCTATATGATTACCTCAGTTACCTGTACGTCAAGCTGTTCTTCGTGCCTGTCTTGAACTATTAGTCTATTTCTACTACTACTACTACTACTACTACTACTACTAATGCTGCCGCTTCCGTTTAAAGGCCGTTTCTCAAGGTGAACCCAGGTCATCCTCCTCCTTCATCTATTCCGAAAGCGAACCTCCAGAGCTTAGTGTAATGGGGTTTCATAGGCCAGATATCTTTATCTTATGTCTACTCTTCATCCTGTATACACTACCCCTCTCAGTACTCTTATCTCGTCCCTTTCCCTTGACCACCACCCTTACACAGATGACACTCAGCTCTCCTTTTCCCAACCACTACACTTTGACTCAAGCATTTCTCACCTTCAAAAAGCTTTTAAACAGAATCTTCCTGGATAACTGCTAATCTTCTTACTCTCAACTCCTCTAAGACCGAATTCTTGCTTATCGGACTCAAAAACCAACTTGCCAAAATACACAACTCTTCACTTGACACCTCCCACTTCGCTGGAAACCTTGGCTTCATCTTTGACGAAATTTCTTACCTTCTCTGACCAAACTACATCCCTCTCCAAAGCCTGTTACAATCACATTCGTCAGCTACACTGTATCCGGCTTTACCTCGATTTGTCAACTGCCTGTACCATTGCTACCTCTATCGTTCACTCCAAACGTGATTACTGTAATTCTCTCTATTATAAACTCTCTAAGTCTCAATTATCCCGTCTCCAGCAGATCCAGAACTCTCTTACTCGTAGCCTACTGTTACTGAAGTTCCTAAGTCCTGTCATATCACTACCATCCTACGCTCTCTCCACTGGCTCAGAATGACTGAGCGCATCGACTACAAGCTCCTCTCACTTACCTACAAAGTTCTCGCAGCTCCTCAACCTCCGTACCTTCAGAACCTCATCTCTGTTCAACGTCCTCGCAGTACTCGCTCTTCATCCATCGTTACCCTTGCTCGGCCACTGACATTATCCTGTCTAAAAATAACGAATCGCTCCTTTCGTTATGCTTCACCTTGTCTCTGTAATCAACTCCCTTTAATAATATTTATCTCTTTATAAACCTCATTCTGGTGCTAATTCCTCCATTTCTGATTTACCAATTCCTTCAGCCATCACATCTTCCTCTTTTGATTTACCACTCTGCTCATCCATTACTCCCTCTCTCTTTTACTCCCGGCTTAAAAACTACCTGTTTCACCAATTCTACTCCCCGTAGTTTTCTTCCTGCCGGACTACCTTCACGGACTATTGCACGGACCGTTTCTTCTGAGAAACTCGGTTTTTGTTTCTAATTTTTTCGTTTCTGTGCCGTGCGCTAGATTAAGCTATCCATTCCGTCGGCTTTTGAGCGCACGTAAATATACCGTATAGTAAATATATCGTATCGTAACTCTTACCAGTGGCCTGGCCTTATCCTTTCTTTATCGTTGCTCCCTTCACTCTAGCCATGGAGTCCTATATAACAGCAGGAGTCCATGCTCTAGCTTTCCGACACCAGTACGGTACCTGATAGTCTTCAACTATTGTTATATATATTTGAAGTGCAGGTCTTTCGTCCATATTCCCAGTTTGCACCTGACTCAGCATTCCTTGCATATTTACGTTAAGCTCCATTGACGTTGATATGAATTTGTGCTTTCTAGATCTGGAGCGGCAGTTTAATGACATCAATAAAGTCAAGGCAGCCAACCGTAAGTTTCAAGTTTGTTGTACTTGTATTGGCACAGAAAGTACCCAAAACAGTCGATTTAAATTTTAGTAATGTCTGCATTCTGGTTCATTTATAACTTTCCATATCAGCATTGCAAAAATAAACGTGATAAATGGCAGTATAACAATGATCAGCCTGAAGTAAAAACATAAACAACTAGATGGCTGTATTGTGTTGACTGAACACAGTACAGTATTCGCTCGAAGCGGTCAGCTAACCGTGCATAAGCTGTTTACTTTCTGCATTCGACGATGCCCAGTGTCACGTGGCTGCGACTGAGTGATGTCAGCGTTATCTGCCGCGTTACTTATTTTCAATTTTCAATTCAGTCTGCTTTTCTGCCATATATTGGTCGCCAGGCAGCACCAGCACTTCGACTTACTATTGGTTTTGATACGCAATATCGGACATCGGACGTTGCCGAAAATTTGGGTAGTTACCTTTCTTATGCGGGACGTACAGTCCAGGTGAAAGACACTGAATTGATTCTAATGGCAAAAGTGGAAACTAGACATCTCGTAGAGGGTCAGTTTGGTTGTGAATTTCCGGAGATCTGTAATCATTATGTAGTTATGACGGCCTGAAGTCGCAAGACCTGGAATTTTTTGCGTTTTTTGGGAAAAACGACCCCATTATGGTAAAATTTTCGAAATTCTGTTGGGAACGTTTTCACCGCTTTACCGATCGACGTTGTTGTGTTAAAATTTAGTGAAATTGATCCGACGGGAAATCGGCGAAATCGTGCGTTATTCATCTGACAAAAAACAAAATTTCGCCTGCCTGTCAAACTGTCAAACTGAGCGGATCGCGCCCGAAATCTGCCTGGGCCAGCCCCAGTAATGTGCTCACATTCTCGATTTCATCCAAATCGGTTCACTTTTGGCGGAGTTATAGCCGAACACGTGAACACCGTTTTTGCCCCGCAGAGTAGGCTATTTCCATGATTTACCCGAAGCTACGCTTCGCTTCGGGCGAATAATATAAGTTGACATTAGTTTAAAGCCTTGACCTAAGTAGTTAAATGCTGAATTTCTTGCTGTTTTTGAGCAACAGCTAGAGATTCTTTTAGTTTTTCCCAGTCAGATAAATTACAGAGTGGGTGAGAAAAAAATGAACCCCATCACTTTTATGATGTTAGTAACACTACTTAAAAATTATGTGAGAAACAGTATTTTACTAATATTTTGATATATCTATGAATAAGAGTATATGGTCAAATTATTTTTTACTGTTATAATTTTAAACATTCTATGGTACATGAGCAGAAACTGGGATAAGTTATTATTGTGTGCTAGAGTAGGCCTATGTAAAATAACTCCGCTGTGAAAGTCATGACTATTATTTGAAAATACATTTAAGTCCACTTCTATACCACTATTTAGCAGGAAATTAATTTTATTTACATTTTATTAGCATCTCAGTCTTATTTTCTCTTGAGGTTTTGAATAAATTTTATCATCTTTGCTTATTTTGTCAGTGTCTCAGCTAAGCTTGGCGTCAATTATGACGTTACATATATAGAATGTCTAACAGATAGAAATTTAATAGTAGTCATTGTATCGTTGTGCGACATTATGTTTGCTACTCTTTAATCTAACAAAAACAAACTATGTTGGCACATATTTTAGCACACTTTGTTGCAAAAACCAGCAATGGTTCACTTTTGTGGCGCACCCTGTAGAAACAAGTCAGAACATCTGTATTATTCTATGCATAATATATACGGGTACTGTAGTTTTTAGCACAATGCATGTCATATAGAAAGGTTGTAGCTGGTAGGAAGCATACAATGACTTCTATTATTACTATACTTTCAGTTTACGTGTTACTGGCGTTCATTTCTGGAGACTGGAGTCACTGCAGGTTGATCCAGACTTGACCCAGAATGAATCTTAGGTGATAAGTGACAGTCCTTGTTGTCACCCAATCAGCGGTGTCATTGCACTTAAGGGAACTCAAAACACTGATGTCAGTCACTCACAGGACCCCATCTTCAACGGACTCCTGATAGAAGGGACTGCACCATTTATTAAAGTCAACCGAGCTCTGTAATGCCAGTATAGCCAATGTTAAACTATCATTGTCATACATCTCATCTCACCTAGCAATTTGTTTTTCTTATTTAGTTTTTGCATAAAAGTGAATAATTTGTAGACCTTAATGATGTAATGTTTTTGATTAGGTGTGTGTCATCCGTTCTTGCGACAAGTAAAGCCTGCAGGAACTATACAGATAACTGGTAAGTAAAGATGTGATACAATTAGAAATATTTAACGTGCGCTTAAGATGAAGGGTGTTAACCATAGCTTAACCTACTGCATGGAACCTTAACAGAAAAATCAATGAAAACAATTTGCAGTCAATAACTGTTTGCAGAAATCGCCGTTTTTTTATTAACAAACGTATTAATATTTAGCCACTGAGAACGTGTTATACGCTTACACTTTTACGCCTGCATAGCGCATAGCGTTGTTTATGACATGCTTTTAACTTGTATCACATTATCAACATTTTGTGTCATAAATACAGCGTATAAGTGTTAGGCTACAACTTCAAATCAAATTAATCAAATCAAATTTAATAAACAACAAAGGGCTAAAAGCCACTTACAGGTTGCTAAGACACTGATTAAAACAATAAACATATTTCTAATAATACGCACTGAAGGAAAACGTTCAAACCGTGG
>Ga0209780_1003734_pt1 | contig 11486 bp, 4 predicted proteins | sample WorMetexBAHAMAS2_FD_187384 | JGI IMG/M metagenome (GOLD analysis project Ga0209780, IMG submission 187384) | Marine gutless worms symbiont microbial communities from Max Planck institute for Marine Microbiology, Germany - Inanidrilus exumae... | ecosystem: Host-associated > Annelida > Digestive...
CATACATACATACATACATACATACACACGGAATTTGGGCAATGTGGCTCTCAGTATACGCGTAACGCTCAATACCAAACCTGCTTCGCAGGTTTTGATAAATCGCATTGCTGCTGCAACGCTTACCGACGTTCTCGAAAAAGATACTGTACACCACCGTGGTTCATAAAACGTTTCACTTTATTTTTGACTATAATTCACGTAGTTCTTGGTGAATTTTTATACTTTATGTACCGGTGGAAACAGGAATGAATACTCTACAGGTATAACATTCACAACTTTGCCTTAACTGTGTATTTAACTGCAGAAATGTTATTTTCAGTTTAGGATGACCGTGGGTTCATACAGTGCGTTTGATCGAAATTGTTGTGCACAACTGTCGCAGAAAGTCGTTTAATGTTTGTCATTTTTCCTAATTTTTGTTAAGGAATGCCTTAGTGAGTTTTCGGGCAGCAAAATCTTTTAGATTTTCACAGGTTTTGATCAAAATTTTATCTTTCAGACTCAACGTATTTCATTTCATGCACGAAGTAACGCGACGAAGTTAACATTGCAGTGTGATGCATGACTTCATCAAGCCGTTAAATAACTAAATTGTAGTATATTATCTCTGTTCCCATTGGTACAAAAATGTAAAAATACGCCAAGAATTATGGGAGTAATAGGGAGGGCTGGCCCACCGGCCGTCGGGCGCATGGACGGTCGGCGCGCTGGCCGCCGGGCGCATGGGCGGTCGGGCGGCCAACACTGCATGGCGGGTCAGTACGGTTACGTCCCGTTAAGACGACACCTTGTATTTAACTGGCTTGTCGTGATTTCGTCGTAATGTACTGCAAGCAGATGCCGTCATGGTAATCACGTGAACGCACCATGACAGTATATAGACCTATGTGCATGACGTGTATAGACTATGAAGTTGAACGCTATTTCTTCCTTCGTATGAAGTGCGTACTGGCCAAGCGCAACGCTGGTCTGACGTCAGCTGGATATAAGGTAACGTACTAATTGGCTCGTATTTATGCACGCGGACAGCAGTCGCATGTACAGGGTTTTCAGCGGCGTTTATGTGTTTGTTTGTTTGTCTGTCTGTTTTCCACACGATATCTTAAAAACAGCTGCAGGATCACCAAACGTTACATAAAAATGTTCCACCATGAGTCCTAAAAACCCATTTATTTTGGGGTTAAAAGGTTAAAGGTTAAGGTCACTAGGCACAAAAACAGTGCCGGCGTGGGTCACGACACTCTTTTGAGTGCTGGCTTTTTTTAGTTCCATATGCAACGATAACAGATAACGATAACAACGATAATGGTAAACGCGCTACTGCTAGGCTATAGAAGATACCTCCGCCATGGCTTGGCGCCTGGCGGAGGTGATGTTTCCACCCCCATTTGTCTGTCTGTTTGTCTATTTGTTGACAAAGTAACTCAAAACGTTGTCGGTGGATTTTTGACGAAAGTCGATGAATAAATTAACTACGGAACAGGGAAAAGTTGATTACATTTTTGAAGTGATCCGGAGCATATTCTGGATATTGTGGATATCGTACGCTTAACACATTTGCGACTGCTGGACTTGATATAAAACCTGGTCATTGTGCCCGTTTGCGGCTGTACTGATACAACGGCCTACTTTACTTTTACGGACGCATCTGCTGCTCGCCGGTAACGACACTGTGTCGATTTTAGTGTGGCGTGTCGAAGGTATGTGCTCTACCGAGTAGTGCGAGTACTCTCTAGTTTGTGGTTCGTTTGCTTGGACTTTCTTCTTTTGAGTAAGTAAGTAAGTAAACATATCTACAAAGCGCCACTAGTCACATAAATGAATCGGAGGCGAGGGAGTTTGCCGCTAGGGTATTAAAGCTACTTGGAAAAGGTGTGTTTTTAAGTTGCCGCTGAAAAGAGTTAAATGTATCGGATGAACGGATTGAGTCAGGAAGGGAGTTTCAAATAGTTGGGACAGCTGCATAGAAAGAGTGAGAACCGAAAATGAGATTACTGTGAGGAACTTGTTAGAGGTTAGAGGAGGTAGATGACCTAAGAACACGGGACGGACGGTAAGGAATAAGAAGACGAAAGCGGCAAGGTGGGGTTTTGTATTGATGATTTATCAGCGATAAAGGGCCATAGGCCACTAACATATCACATAATAATACATGTAGCAATAGGTAAAAAAGAGATAATGACAATGCAAAGTTGCAAACTACACAAACAGATAAGCGATCAATATCTTGTAAATAGGTTAACATGCACATTATTAATAGTTTTCTTCAATAATAACAAACTACTAAAATTGACTATCGATGGTGGCAAACTGTTCCACAAACCGGCAACACGTTCAGTAAAAAATGGCGTCTCACATTCATACGACTTGTGTTTAAAAAGATCTTGTAGGGGTTGCCCCTGGTAGGAACGATATCATCTCGTAACTTAAAGAATTTTGACGTTTTTAGTGTGTAGTGTGTACTCTAGTAGTAACAGAAACGCGGTGAAGAGCTGGTATAGCGATGCGACAGACACTATTTGACATATAAAGAACACGTTATTCTCGTGACTTCAGGTCTAAATAGTCGCACCAGATGGAGCTTTAAAGGCCCTGTGAAAAATTGCGCCGAAAGTGCAGCGCACTTATATGTTTTCCGTGACTCATTGGCGGCGGGTTTACCGCTTAACGGCTTCGACCGCCCGTTGCCGGTGTCAATCGTAAACCGTACGTGTCAAAAGAATCTGGTTTCGATTTAGCGTAACGGCCAACTGGACTACGACGTATACCCGCTGGCAAAACTACGGACATGTTTGCGAAGCATTGATGACGAGAGGTTTCAATTTCACCAGACATAACCGGTTTCTGTTTGATCCACAACGGAATTCGAGATGGCTACCTCGCCGAATGTCGTATATCCGATTAATTTTCAGCCACGTGCAAGTTCAATATATAATTATTATTTTAATGCGAATGAACTTTTGCCGTTGATAGTAGCAATTTGCTTTATAGTGTATTCCAAGACGTTTATGTTATGAGTGACGATACAATCATTTTTGCTATTCGTTGTGAAAAAAATAATAAATTAGTTGTACTACTATTAAGTTTTTTTCAATACTTGTTCATTATCTTGGAATTCACACTATGCAAAGTTGGAGACTTAAATTATGTCTTACGCAAGTCATAATTATTCATTTTACCGTCCAGTTAATGCCATTTTTGGGAAAGTGTGTAGTTATGTTATCTCTCGGGAAATTGTCTTTCTGTTAATTACACATGTTTGCATATATTCTTCTATGTTTTGAAAGGGTTCATTAAACATTATTGACTTAAAATTTTTAGACTTCACCGTTAATCATTATTTGAAGAAACTGTTTATATCTTCGAATATTGATTTGATAAATGAACGTCGGCGATTATATTGCTTTCTTCTACGTTTATCCACTCCGCTTCCTTTGACCTCCATATCCCTGGTTTTCCTTCCCATCTTCCGACCCAACCTATTCCTTCGGCCCATTTCCCTTCCTGAAGATTGTTAAACGGGATGTCTGAATGTCTGAAAGTTGTGTTGTCTGAAACGTGAATCGTCAATTGTTTCATAGAACTCATCGATAAGAAATTTATCCAGAATAACAGTAGAAAAATAAAACGTTCTGGACAACACCCAAAAATTAACAGGTTTCCAGGACTCATGGTAGAACATTCCTAGTCTATGTCAAGTGTGATGATCCTAGCTGCATCGTTTTTTGAGATATTATTCCTGCTTAGAGTGGTGAGCCAGAGGTGTGGAGGGGGCTGAGTTAGTGATGGGTGATTGATTTCGGCTGCAAGGGAGGCAGGGAGGGGTTATCCTGTATTCAGTGAAGGTGCGGTGTGGGGAGGCATAGGAGCATAGTGTTCATTAAAGCACATTAAAGCATTCACTTTTTATACTATTTTACGGTCAACTGGCTTCATTTTATTCATGCAAAACGCCTGACGTGGAGAGCCAAGGTCATCCATAAATGACGTCACACGATCTGTGGGTAAAACTGACTCCCCCTCTCCCCTCTGTCACATTTCGTCACAAATCTCAGAACCCACCTTCCAAAATGACGTCACATGCTAATGACCCCCCCTCCCGGCAAACCGGCAAAGTGATGATTATTATTATCAGAGCCAGTGGCAGTTGATAAGTGTACATGATAGGTCTACAGTCTATAGGTCTAATCAGTTCCACGGCCATTTTGTAGTCACAAAGAGTCCTGCATGACGTCACAACGCTCAATCCTCCCCCACCCCCTTCGTCACGTATCGTCACACTAGTATAAACCCTCTCCCTCCTCTTTGAGTGTGACGTCATTTATGGACGACCCCTAAACACTGAGTGAGGTGGGGGCTAAAAACCGAGGTGGGGGCTTAGCTCCTTGCGCCCCTCACTTTAACCACCGCCGGCTTCATGTAGTTGATGCTAATTGTTATTTGGGTGTCTATATCAGAAGCTCGTATGTTGACTTTCCGGGCAGGTGATTCACTGCAGCGGCTACTTGAAAGTGCGTCAAAGTACGTTGGACGGCCCGCCGTTCGACGGCTGCTACCAGAACTCGGGCCTGGTCGCCGTCGGACACTCTCTACCGAGCAGCGCCATCACCGAGATCAAACTTCACAGCAACATGTTCATGTTTCGCGCCAGTCTCGATCTCAAACTCATCTTCCTCGACTCCAGGTACGCACGCTAGTACACGGCAGAATTCAGCGACGATCTTTGACGGTTGGTTGCGTGGCACAGTGGTTAGAACGTTGGTCTTTGACCGGCGAACTTTCCCTGTCCCACCGTCCCACGCTCGACCTGCAGCTGACGGGTGACCACTTATGTGGGTAAACCGTCCGCTATAGGTCAGCCAACTAGGCCAACTCAGCCTTTCATCCTTTCGAGGTCGATAAATTGAGTAGTAAGCTATATCGGCTGTGTACTGCCTCGTTCGGTGGTGCCGTCTGGTGAATGCTTACGGAGTAAAGTCAGGATGGTCGTGTGAATGGCAGGTAAAAACTGTGTGATCTCGTTAACACGTGCCATTCTGTAGCGCTTCGTGACTGTTTAGGTCGTGAGAACGCGCTATATAAGTACCCCATACTTTACTTTACTTTACTTTACTTTACTTTACTTTTACAGCGGTAGCCATGCAGCTACAACGAGCCTGCGTAAAAACATAACGTGAAAATATTGTCTACTAATTTCGATAATTTTTATTCATCGGTTAGTGGCAGACAAGTTGAACAAAGTAAACAAAATTATTAAATAACTTAAAATACGTTCTAACTTCTGTGCAACGTGGCATCTGCCCCATAGCAAGTCCACAACAACCGAACTGTTCCTATAATGTATGATAAGCGTTATATAGCGCTCATTATACATTATAGGAACAGTGGTCAAATATGGCCGTTTCACGCATGCACAGTGAAAAATATGCAATATATTGCAGATTTTTCACTGCGCATGCACGAAACGGCCATATTTCCATTTCCGGTCTAAAATCTGACGTCACCATCGTGTTCCTCGACCCATATTTCCTGTAGCACGCGAGAATTTTGGCGATTCGCGTACATTTAACGCAGTTATTGGGTTGTTATTAATATTTGCATATATTTTGAGGGCCTCTTTGCTTGAAATGAAGGGTTTGGGAGGGGGCAAAATGGGGAAAGGGGTGATGCGGTGTTTACCCCAATGAACTTGTTTTTACTTTTAGGTTTTACGCTTGTGCCAATTTTGGTGAAAATCAATCAAGAAATGCGAGCGTGAGAGTGCAAGCAGACGGACACACGGACAGCGGCAAACTGGTTTTATAATACGTCCCTTGTTACTTGCTATAGTTATGGGACAGATAACAAGAGCTCAGCAGGTGCCGAGATAAGCGACCGTGTAGAAGAGGACACAATAATATTATTTACCTGTTTACTAGGGGGCGACATTTTTTCAGGTTGCGTGGCTTTAAAACTAGTTGCAAGTAACGACCTTAGTGTGCGTATGACTGGTAATTAATTTACATGGCGATTTGCAACTCCGGAGAAAAGTAATGTTATTGCAAGAAGCGACCGGTACACGCCGTGGGCGGGTATATACCTGGTCGCTAAAAATTAAAGGAAAAATAACTTAGGCCTAACTATTTTCTGTTGTTAAACAGATCTAATTATGTCGGTCTTTTCCGTCGCATGCTGCCCCCTGGTGAGTCACTCTGAGAATGCGCCGCGCGCTCTCTTAAGGTTACAAAAACATGATCAGATGGACGGACGGACACCAGACCGTTACATTACGCTTATCGTTAGACGCGGCCAAGATAGCCAGTAAATACAGGAAAACAGAGAGCACTCGGCAGAGCGCATATACGGCATACCTCCACCCATAGGCGTAAAGTTCTATTAGGCTGCTACACCCTAGACTCGAGCCCCCACTTTTTAATGTCCTATAAGCTTTGAGGCTTCTAAGCCCCCACTTTTTGTTACATGACACGCATATTATGAAGTTATTTCCGACACTTCCACTATGTAACGAACAATATAATGACTCCAAATGACATTAATGTCCATCAGACCACCAGTTTCATTCGAATCAAGCGATAGAAGATGCCCGCTCTGAGCAGAATTGTGTCTTAATTTTTAGCAATAGCTATCGATTATTAGTAGCGTAACGTTAGGCCTATCTCATAGTTCGGTATTAGGCCTGCTCACTTACCAGTCTCCTCCTACGTTCTCCATTCCTGTGATTTCCACCCTTGCACTATCCTCCCGTGTTTTCTTCTCTCCAGTTTTTCACTCCTGCGTTTTCGGTGTCCCCTTACCAGAATCTATGCATTTTCTGTCTAGAACCCGACGTTAAATGGGCTAAAAGGTTCGTCAATATAGATGTAGGCCTATATTGCAGCCAGGCGTCTGTCTGTATCTGAAACAAGTTTCAAATAATTAAGCGGTTTCAAACATGAAATTATTATGTCATTCTGTGTTTAAACGAGAGAAACGCAACAATATTCTTTCCAAAAAACATATTTGAGCAGTTCACAGGATAACAAAAATGGATAAATTTGCGCCTCATTTGCACTTATGCAAACCTAAAATACTTTCAGCTTCAGGGGGCTTCGCCCCTAACCCCTTGACCAGAAACTCTGGCCCTGGACCCCGCTGTGGGCTCCGCCCCTAGACCCCCGTTATAGGCTCGCGCTCCGCGCTCGCCATCAGCCCCCACTATTGCGAAGAAGTTTACGCCACACTACGCTGAAATCGGTACAGTTTGGTTATCGACAAGGTAAAAACAGCTAAAAAACAGACAGACAAAAAACGACGGCGAAAACAGTACCCCGCCAAAAGTGCTGGCAGTAATAACGTGGTTTCAATGTTCTCGTGTTCGTGTATTATACCAGTCGGCTGCGTCACGAAATAATGATGGTCGCTGCGTGCACCAGTTATTAGTCTAATAGGCCTATCCTAAGTTACGACCGCTAGGTGCGTAGGCCTATATGCTTGGGTTGTTGGCCTCGAAGTGGGCGGAGCGTTCCTAATCTATGCTTGCTGGGTACCGTACATTGGCGGTATGCGGAAATACCGGCCCGGGCGGATAATTTTCCAGTGAGATCAGCATTGTTTGTTGTACGAAATGTCTGTCGTTTGCCGTTGCAAGTCTGAAGCCGCTTTCGAAAGCTAATAATAAACGGGAGGATTGTCGCATTTTGGTAACTCGCCCGAGATGTTGTTATAAAAATTTGTCGACGTTTGCAGATGTTTTTATTTCGTAGGCTAGTAGGCTACGTACGTAGGCCTAAACAATCTTTGCAGCGTTACCGGAAAAGGTCGGATTCTTCTATAGCTCTACTTAAGCCCCGTCCACACCACGATTGTTGCAGGTGTAGACGGGGCTTTACACGGTAATGGACTACTCTAGTCGGTCGATTCCTCGCTATATTTTACCCCAATAGGTGTAGGGGTGGGGTATGGGGCTCCAAAACTGAACCTTTTACAAACATTTCGTATATAATCGTCCCGCAGGGGCGTATACCGTGGGCGATTTTTACCAAATTTTCGTCTTTTGTAGGCAGCTTCATGTTCGTTCATACGTTAAAATTTGTGCGGATTCGCGCGAGGGGTTTCGGAGTTATGGGTGTTTAGGTGTAAGAGTGTACACGTTACCCTATATTTTCAGCGCCCCATAGCGGCGAAACAGTACATCGGAGGCGAACATGTTTTGAAGGCGCAAGAAAGGTACGGACTTCCTCTATCAACATGCCAAGTTTTGTGGGGCTCGGACATCGCGCGCCGCCAGGGTCGAAAAAGTTCGACGTTTTTTGTTTGTTTGTCCGTCACGCTTTTGAATGACAAAGTTTGTAAACGCCACTTCGCCATCAACGCGTTGGAATTCGGAAACGATCTTGGTATCGTTGGATAGCGGAATATTGGTAGATGTGCACCCGCATTCAACATTGTCTCTACAACGCTGGGCGGAGCCACAACGGATTCACAAATTTGAAAACAACGGTAAAATTGGGAGTTTTTCGTTTCTGAGGGGCGACATAATACACCGAATTGGAAAATTTTGGCGGTTACGTGTAGACCGTGGGTAAAGGAGCCCCACAAATTTACAACATCGGTCGTGGTTATGTGTGGTTATGCCGATCACGATGAAATTTGGCATGGAACAGTATATCATAGGCTCGCACTTATGTGCGAAATTTAGCCCAGATCTGGGATGGGGTGGGTTCAAGGGCCCCTAGAGATGAAAATTTTGTTAAAATCGCGGTTTTCGACGGTTTTCCGTGGTTTCTCTCTTCTTCCCCTCTCCTTTTCCTTCCCTCCCTTCCCCTCTTTTCTTTCCATCTCTCCCTTGTTTCTGTCCATCCCTTCCTGCCGTTTCCCATCCTACTGTCCCCTTTCTTCCGCTCTCTGTTTCCGTCCCTCCCTTTGCCCCTCTTTCCTTCCCTTCTTTCCCATTACCCTTATCTTCCCTTGCCTCTCGTTTCCTATCCCTCCCTCATCCTTCCCTCCCTATTGTCCTAACCCCTTTCCCTTTTCAACAGAGCAGTGGGGGACGTAAACGGTTTAGTGGCGACTAGGGACGCTGCTTAGGTGTTCTAGTCTAGTTTTGTTTTTTGTCCGTCACGCTTTATAATGACCAAGTTCGTGCACACGACTTTGCCATCAAGACGTTGGAATATAGAAACTCTTTTGGTACCGTTGGATAGACGAAGGTTTGTAGTTGTTCAACAGCGTTCAACTTTGTCTATACAACACCGGGTGGAGCCACCGCAGAACGACGAATTTGAATCGCAGTAAAATTATAGATTTTTCGCCTCTCAAGGGCGACGCAGTGAACCGATAGAGGTGAAATTTAACACTTAATCGTATACCGTGGGTGTACTCTAGCGTGCCAAATTTTATGCGGATCGTTCTAGGGGTGGGGGAATACAGGAGCCCAATAATAATTGCTCAATAATTGCGAAACTGGTCATAATTTGCGGGTTTGGCCCCTCAAGTTTGGGAGTTTTGGCCCCGTAGGAGCCACGGTATCTACCGATCATGGTATAATTTGGCATGGTATAGTGCACCATGGGTTCAGTTTTTCCTGCCAAATTTGGTCCTGCTCGGGAAAGGGGAGTAGGTATAGGAGCCACATATGATATTTAGGATTTAGGACAGGCCGCTGACTTATCCACATGTGATGGCTAGCTTTTTTGTGTTAAATTTTCGGATAAAAATTTTGATATTTGCTACTTTATAGCGGAGACTTATACAACTAAGAGAAACTGAAGCCAGTTTTTTTATAATTTAAAGCAATATAAGCACACACTCAAATGCACTGTCTGTGTTTTATGTAATGTTGCATTTGCGTTTTGACGGTTGTTTAATAATGCACGTATATAAAAGTACACGATAAACGAAGGCTTAACCTGGCCTTATTGGTATCATTGTACGTTTGGTGGTTTGCCTTCAGGATACAAGGAAGCAAATTTGGCTACCAAATACGAGGACGGAGATGTGTTTATCATACTTATTGGCCTTAGCAGCAATAAGCCTATTATCGTCCGTCGTTGTCTGTGACAACTGTGGATACGTTCGTGGTCCACTCGCTGCCACAAAAGACACTGTCGTCATAAAGTTGGACTGCAGACAATTAACGTCATTGTCTCAGTACGTCCCTCTACAATTCCGTGATGATACCACACACGTCGCTGTCCAGTTGGTCCATTGTCACACGGTACCTGTCGGTTTGTTTACTAACGTCACTGACAGACTCACGTCTGTCACCGTCGACTCTGAAGATGCCGTCCAACTTCTTGACGGTACGTTTGAAGGACTTGAACTGGTCAGCGAACTTCGTCTACTTGGTTTCACCCGATTGGAAAATCTCAGTCGATCACTGCTGGAGCCGCTGAGAAGCATACAAACACTGATTCTAGACGGTTTCGGGAGAGACAATATTGAATTATCACATCTCGGAAGTGTCATTCGAAAATTGTCTGGGACGCCTATTAGAAGACTGATTCTTAACAAAATTAAAGATAGCTTATTTGATCTACAGCCAATTATGCAAGTCGAAGATTTCAAGATATCCAACGTATCCGTGAAAGAGCTGATAATCACCGATGCGCCATTTAACTACGTGGGAAGCATACGTTTGGCATTTCCCGATCTCGTCTGTTTTTATGCAGAAAAGGGACATGCACAGAGAGATGAAACTTTACCATCAATTTACGATTTGATGTTATTATCGAATGATGTAAAGGAGATGGTCTTATATCGACCAGAAAATCTTCTGGCACTAGGAAGTAGGAATGATCTGCTTAATATTCCTCTTGACGAAATTTTACCAGCTGTTCTGAAAACAGCACATGTTTACCCAGACTTAGCTAAGTACATTTTCATGAAGATTAAAAAGATGGCTGAAACTGCTACAAAACGTTGTGTGTTTGGGTTTCCAGTAAATCTTGGCGCAAATTTATCGAAGCTTACGACTAATGGCTTGGCACTTTTCATGAAAACCAAAAAACCACTTTGTATCCACGAAGACAACAATTTAGAATACCTAGATTTTACAGGATCGCAGTTGCCAGGTACCATAGCTGTGATAAATGGACTTAAAAAACTTCAGTATCTCATCCTGGACAACACGGGCATCAGTAGATTACCGAAAACGTTTCTACGACATTATCCGTCTCTTAAAGTGCTGAAGCTGAGCAAAGTGGATATTGGGAATTTTATTGAAAATGTTAATGAAAACTTTTTCGGGTCATGCCCAACACTTGAAGACATATATTTAGGCAATGATAAATTGACTGAGATTCCAACGACGATATTTTCACGGTCAGTCAACCTTCAACGTCTCGACATGTCAAAGAACTACTTACGTTCTTTCGACTTCGATCTACAAAACTGCACCAGGCTGAGCATTTTGAACCTTAGCAGCAACAGTATTGAGAGTGTTACTCAACAGCGCATTAGTGAACTAACTCAACTAGCCGCGGGAAAAACAGAAGACAATAATC
>Ga0209780_1003735_pt1 | contig 11486 bp, 12 predicted proteins | sample WorMetexBAHAMAS2_FD_187384 | JGI IMG/M metagenome (GOLD analysis project Ga0209780, IMG submission 187384) | Marine gutless worms symbiont microbial communities from Max Planck institute for Marine Microbiology, Germany - Inanidrilus exumae... | ecosystem: Host-associated > Annelida > Digestive...
TAGCAGAACTGAATTGGCAGTCACTATCTGAACGTCTCAGATTGGCAAGACTCACCATGTTCTATAAAATACACTATCATCTGGTGGCAGTTGATATGCCACTGACTATGAAGATGCATTTCTGTCCCACACGCACTGAGAATACAACAGCATATAATATACCATCATCTAGATGTGATTATCATAGATTTTCGTTTTTTCTCAAGAACAGTCCGAGAGTGGAATACACTTCCTGAACACATCGTCAGTCTTACAACTATATTGAAACATTCAAAAATGCCACTATTACTGTCTGAAGTTGTACACTGGGTACTCCACTGTATTGTACAGTGTAGGGAGTTGCGCGGCTTGCGCCCCTACCCAGAGGAGCCGGACAATAACTGATTTTATCCTGCATCTGCACCTGCGCTGTCGTTCCATCAAGTTTGCACCTGTTTCTGTTTGATTTCCTGTGAGCCGATTGTCGCTGCAACTGTTTTGTCTACCCTCGCTCATGCTCCGGACTCCGGAGTCTTCACCTGATTGAAGTTGAGAGCATTATTGCCAAGAAAAAGAAGGGGTCCAGGGGGTCAGTTGACCCCCACTTTTTCGAGTACGCGTCCCAGTTGCCCCCACTTTTTCGAGTACGCGGTCCACATGCGGCGTTTGACTCCCCACTTTTTATCAGCTATTCCGAGTTTGACCCCACTTTTCGTTACCCTCCGCGGCCTCTGCATCCGTCGTTACTCTTACTCGGCCACCTGCATCATCCTCTTTAAAATTACTGATCGCTTCTTTCGGTATGCTTCACCTCGTCTATGCAATCCCTTTATCTTTTCGTCAACTTCATTCTGGTACCAGTTCCTGCTTTTCTGACACATCTATTCCTTCACCCATCACTTGTTCCTCTTCTAATTCACCACTCTGCTCATCCACCTTCCTCTGTCTTTCACTCCCGGCTTAAAACCTATACCTCTTTCACAAATCCTACCCCCGTTGTAGTTTCACTTCTTCCTCCCGGACTGCCTTCACAAACTTTTGCCGGAACCATTTCTTCTGATAGCTATTCGTTCTTGGTTTCAGTTTTTCCTTATTTTTTCCGTTTCTGTGCTGTGCGCTAGACTAAGTTCGCCATCTCGTCAGCTTTTCGGCGCACGTAAATATACCGTATCTTATCGTATCGTATCAAAAACTAGAATCAAGGTGAAAAAGAAGCCATCCGGTAATCGTTCACAAGCAAACTTCTGGGTTCAGTTGCACAAGATTTAGTCCATAGCTTTGGCAGTACATTTGAAGCTGTATCTTTATTCACCTTTGGCGAAGACAGCTGTATAAAATATTAAGAAAAACAACATGATGGAACTGATTTAAATGACACAAAGACCAGTGCTATACGGTCGAATGGAGCATTTTTTGTGCGTGGCAGTGAGCAGTGGCTAATAGCATAAATTGGATTATTGACTATTATCAGAGACTTCCTGAACGATGCGTAATTTATGCATCATTGTTTGAAAAGTGTAACCCTGGTTGAATTAGACGGAGACATTGCGCTTCAACTGCATTATTGCCGCTGTGACCGCATGCACAGTAGGCCTAAACAACGACGTACTGGACGTACGTCTGTAGCCTACTGTTGATTGCCAGTCGAGTCACGCGTGCAATGACCAGTCAGTTTTAGCGTCGCTGAATCTGTCCTCAGTTAATCTGTCCACATCAGACGATCGAGCAACACATCAAGACATCATCACACGACAGTCCACACGAGACAGTCAGCCAGCCACGTCGCAGCGGTGAACATTTTGTGTGTATAGGCCCAGGCGTCAAGTTAGCCATCAGATAACATGTCAGTTCGCAGTGACGCTATTCCCGTCAGCGCCACGCCTCCCTCCATTCTCAGTCTCACCACACTTCCATGCACAAGCTCTATGCTGCCGCTGTGCAGTTTGCTGTCATCGACGTCTCGACCTTTCGCCTTTCGCAAAATGGATAAAAATGCCTTCATGCAACCCGCCGCTAGAAACACCCTTTTAATTTTGGAGCCCCTGTCAGGGTTAGGGTTAGGGTTAGGGTTAACCCTGAGCCCCTGTCGATCCTACCTTTGTAACGGGTGGAACTAAGCCTTAACAGGCATTAACATGAATGAAACAACGTGTACCAGTAGGCCTATCTCTGCTTACATCATCGTCGACTGGTATAGTAAGTTAACTGTTTTTGTCAGGCGAAATACTGCCCTCTCAGACACGGTAAGAATATTACGCAGTGTCAATCAATCAATCAATCTTCGTTTATTAGCGGCATGACAGAACGCAGCCAAGAATACACAATAAACATAATATACATAGCAACAGTTCAAGAGTTACGTGCCTAATATCTGTCTTTAGCCTATAGAGCATTCGTGTAATGAAGTTAGAGTCTGACAAGCGAGTGGTGTGTGATGGCAGTTGTGGCGAGTGTCCGCGATGTCTAAGGTTGTATATCTGCGATGCTGTGGATTGTGGGGGTATCAGTGCGTGGAGGACATGGTTAGGCAGTCGCATAGCTCTGCCAAACAGTTTATCATCGGCAATGTTACACAGCTCGTCGAACGTCGGCAGGTCTAGCGGGCAGTACCCGTGGCGCCGCGCACGATCCAGCACAGAGTCGATGCTATTGCGGTCTGGCGCTTTGGTAAGACCATGCACACCACGCGCTTGCGGCGTATGTCAAAGGAGCGACAACGGTGTGCGGCAAGGTGGAGTACTCTCACCAAGCCTGGTCATTAATAAGGTCATATGATCGTTTTAAACAGTGGTTGTTATTTTAATCAAACTTGTGTGGCTTGTACTACGTGTGCTGATGACTTCATGCTACTATCCGCTTGTCTGTGGGCTTGATGTTTGTGTTTCGACTGATAAAGAGTTGTGTTTACAGTTTACAAGAACTCATCAGGAGATGAGATAGCGAACGTGAACCTTTTTACAACGATATCGCGCACACGTACTCCAAAATACCTAAAAAAGAGAACCTACTTCTTTTAGCAAATTAAACGATATGATAGCTAGACAAGTACTGCGCATTAAGTCCTGAATTTATGAACCTGCTACAGAATTTCGACCTTGCAGTTATAGAATAATTATACCTCGTTGGCTTGCAGTAAGCTCATTGACGATAACAGAACGTTTGAGAACCAGCTTCATGCAGCTGGTGATCAACTGACAATGGTCATATTAAACAAACAGCATGGAGCTATAATTAGACTATAATTAGAGCTATAATTCACCAGTCACACCATTGGCCACACGGGACAAGGTGATTAAATTTTGGAATGTCAAGGTCAGTGGGAGAGGTATGCGCTCAACTAAGCCCTTCTAGTTATGTCCGGTTTAATTCTCCATTTTTAGGTTTCTGGTAAATTTCTGTGTTATCTGCAAACTTGGCCTAGCAAATTAAGTAGCCATCTCATGCCATCACTGGCGGATTTGGCGGGGGGGGCAGGAACCATGCCCCAAGATGCCAAGACCCATGGTTATTGCTATGTGTCTCGATTCGCAGTGTCTTCGGTGTCTCGGCCAAATTTGGCCTTCACCAAATTTACGGTCTAGATCAGCCAGTGAATGCCATTGTATGAAATGTAGCAATGATTACAAAAACAAGTACATTGGCGATATTGGCTAAACCACATACGCAGCTGTAGCTGCCTGGCTTCCGATATGGAAGAAAAACAGACTGAATTGGAAACTGAAAGTAACACGCCGCCTATTGATACCGACCGAGTATAGCGTGGTCTGGTCTGTCGGTCTGTCAGCCAGTGAGTCCTGCAAAAACGGCTGAAGCGATCGAGATATCGCATGCGTCGAGGACTCGGGTGGGCCCAGGGAAACACCTGTTGCATATAGCGGACCGCTTCGAGGCGAATACTCGGCGAATGTGTTCATTCAACACAATACAGCCATCTAGTTGTATGCTATTTAGTGTATGTGGACGATATACGATAAATCGAAGTACCGGAGCATGAACTGTCTTAAAATTCTTCTTTTCCCACCCACCAAGTCCAATCGTCGTATCACCAGCTGCAGTAAGGTCCACTGCTGGCATGTCAGTAACCAATGACGACGTGCGTCGAGCGAGCTGAAAGGCTGGCCCGCGTGCGAGTTGTCACTGTCAGCTTAATGTATTCGATAACGAAACAGAAACCGATATGGACGCAGAATATCCAGTGCGAGTCCTAGAACATGAACACTGCCGCGGGCAGTGGTCAGTCAACGGCCACTATCGCTCGCCATGACGTCAGAAACAATTGTCGTAAAGACACGGCTGCGTGATGGAACAAATGTGTGACAACAGCGCATAGTCAGACATCGACTTCAAATCTCGTCTTTTCTCGTGGGATCTCGCATGTTAATACATCACTAATCCGGGTCGCGTCGTGAGTGACTACGCCTTACCGACACAGCCAGCCATCGGTGACCATTAGTGCTGTCCGCTGTCATATACGCCACAGATGTTTATTCATCGAGCGCTAAGCGCGATTGATGGTGGCGCCGATCACAACAGAACTGATAGTCAGCATTGTTAGCAGGTCGCGCGGCTCCAGGCGCTGCATGGTCAGTCGTGGTGGTCACTGATGATGAGTGGCGGTGTCCACATAGTTCACGACTCGAAACATGACGTAACGTCAGTTGAACTTGGGCGCTCCAGATAACAAGTCGAGTTGAGTAGATAAATTAGCAATGATACCGTGGATCATATTATAATACTGTCTAGATGTTACTGTCCATCTGCATACAACGAGCTGTTTTGTCGACGATACGAGCAGACGACAATAATGGTCTTTAGGCCACTAGTCGTGACGTTCGTACACTTGCCGTTGATTGCTGCACTTGCCAATCTACCCACGCATTGTTCGGTGTAGGCCTACCTAATGCAATGGCCACTCATCAAGCACAGTGCATCGAACAACACATTCCTTTGTAAACAAGACAGTAACCATGCACCAGGACGAACGACTGAACGATTGAACCGCAAGAAACTCGCTTGCTGTTGCGCGTTACGACGAGCACGATCAGCGGACTTAGTCACTACGAATAGCCTAGTTCTCGACGACGTAGGCTACCATCTTGCAAAAATCGTCGCAGTTTAGCGTCTGAAACAGTAATTATTTTTGTTATTAGTAATAATAATCATAACTATAAAAGCCATCACTCGAGGTCGTACCGACACGTGGTAGCTTGTGTTAGTTATTATTTGCAGTTTCCAGTTTAGGTACGCTTTTCTGCACGTTACCGGAACTCGTTTTCCCGGTTTCAATCTCACTGTCAGTCGAAAAGAATAATTTCTTCCCCTGGCCTTGAACTTTAACCCTAACTTTGACCTGCAAACTTATATAGATAGGGTCAACCGTCAAGGTAAACCACATGCCAAATATTTCGTTTGAAAGTTATTGTCGAAGCACTCAGACATAAACACCCAGCAGGCCGACTGCACTGCCTGACAACAAAGTGGTCGGTATTAATAATAATAATAATAATAATAATAATAAACGCCACTGTTATATCGGCGTAAGGTAAGGTGGTGAATTGAGCGGCGGAAAGTGACAGAACAACGCCAGCAAGTCAAGTGTCAGCGAGTGGTACGGCGGGCGGTCAGTCACTGGTCACTGTGTGGCTAGTTGCTGGTCAGTGATTGGTTGATGGCTGTCTGGCGTGTCCGCCTAGCTGACGACGATCAGTTAAAGTGTCGACGTGATACTCAATCTGAGGCAGACGATCACTACGTCGACGACATCGTCGCTCTCTCTCTCTCTCTCTCTCTATGTCTGTCTCTATCTACGTCTACATCTCTACGTACATCTCGATCAGCTGAGTTAGTTCATCAGGTCCTGTCCACACCAAGTCACTTTGCACTGCAGAGCTCTCGCCTTCACTCGTGACTCGTTCTACACTGCGCTCTGTAAACGACGTTTGGTCCTTCAACCAGTTCACTGCAGTGACAGCTCCATTGCGTTACTGGGTAATAATCATTCATCATAATACGAGGTTAGTACACTGAAGGTTGTTGACTGTCACATTTGGTAGACATATACATCCCTGCAGAGGCTCTGGAGTGGACTGTGCACAACTGCCCATACACTGAATGTAGATTACATGTAAGAAGGAGGTTTTCTAGCTGTTTGTGTCGTTCGGTTTCTTTGTTTGTCCACTCGGTCGTTTATTGGTTGTCAGCTGTGCTTGAACTTCCATGAAATTCTATGAAGGTTGATCTCGGAAAAGAACATATCATTGATCAGATTTTGCAGATGATTTTTGTCGGTATTTCTTACAAAATGTGTTTTACGCAGCAAGACTGGGTGATGGAATTAGTTAGCTGCCGGCAACACTTCGTCACTGCAGCCAATAGAATATAGAACTAGACGGCTGTATTGTGTTCAATAAACACAATACAGTATTCGCCTCGAAGCGGTTTTTCGTTCTACTACACATAATTTAACAAATTTTACACTCTATGATGTGCCGTAATTGCTGACGATACATGTAGTCAATCGTATGCTGACGTGTAGGCCTATAACTGCGACGGTGCTGTCGCCTTCTACGCCTGTTATTCGCCCGAAGCGAAGCATAGCTTCTGGCGAATCATGGAAATACTCTACGGACTACGGGGCAAAAACGGTGTTCACGCGTACGGCTATAACTCCTCCGAAAGTGAACCGATTTTGATGAAATCTGGAACACTGTGAGCACATTGTTGACAGATTTTGGGCGCGATCCGCTCAGTATAGCGACAGTTTGAAAGGCAGCCGAAGTTTTGTTTTTTTTTGGTCAGTTAAATAACGCACGATTTCATCGATTTCCCGTCGGACAAATTTTATAACGTTTGAACACAACGTCGATCGGTGAACTTTCGGAACAGAATTTTAAAAATTTTACCGCAAGGGGTCGTTTTTTTCCAAGAAAATCAAAAATTGCTAACAAAATTTCCAGGTCTCGCGACTTCAGGCCGAACTACCGAACTTACCCTCTACGGGATCTAGTTTGTATTTTAGGTCGACGCTTCTCAATAAAGTGGGTCTCAAATGTCGGTCCGTCCACAAAAGTTTCTTCGATTTCAATGAAATTTGGTATGTAGGTAGAGGTCAATGACGATGAGTGATGCACAACGTTATGCAGTATGACCGGATCCAAGGTCATCGGTCAAGGTCAAGGTAACGAGCCCTTGAAAGTTGGAAATCCTTCCAATTTTAAAAGCTATATCTCCTTCGCCATTTACAGTGGCAGCTGACAACTGACCACTTAAACTAGGGCACAATATCTAAACATAATTGGGCCGAATTTCTGCTATTTGTCGTAGTTTTGTGTCACGTGACTTTGAACTTGACAGAAACGTCATTTCTGAAGAGTCGACCGTCAGTCCCGCACGGGGCTAATTTATTACAGTTAGAATCAATTCAAAGTCTTTCCCCTGGGATGTATACGCTCCGTACAGGAGACGTACCGTACGTACCCAAATTTTCGGCAACGTTCGCTGTATGTTCTAACTTTATATTGCGTATTAAAACCAATAGTATGCAGCAGTGCTGGTTCTGCCTGGCGACCGATATATGGAAGAAAAGCAGACTGAATTGGAAACTGAAAATTAGTAACGCGGTAGATAACGCTGACATCACTCAGTAGCAGGCACGTGACACTAGGCATCGCCGAATTCAGGAAATAAACAGCTTGTGCACGGATAGCGGACCGCTTCGGGCGAATACTGTATTGTGTTCAGTCCACACAATGCAGCGTTAGTTGAAGTTGGAGTGTGTTTTCTGTGGATCTCATTTGCATATACTAACGCTGCTTGCGACGTCCTGTCTTCTCATAAATAATCATTACTACGCCCCCGGTATATAGGGATGCGAAGTGATCAACGTGTCTGTACGTCTGTCTGTCTGTTTGTTTGTCTGTCTGTCCGCTTGCATATATCAAAAACCCAAAGATCCAAATTTCAACAGATTTTCTGTACATGTTACTTAGGCTACGGCCTTCTGCATCTTATTACATTGGCCAGTATACGAATGAGCCAAGTAGCGAAAATATTGCGATACAGGTGCGTCAGAGAGACGCTGGAGACGATGACGTCACAGGAAGCAATCCAGGGTGCCGTAGCGTCACTGATGACGTCACGCTGTGACCTAGTGCTGGACGTGGCGTCATTGATGCTGCGTCGCATGAACGCTGTACCAGTCCGTCTCAAGATCTTACTCGACCGCCTGCTGGATACATTTGATGGCGACCGTGTGCGCGCGTTACTACACGAGTGTGACTGGACCTACGACGACTATCTGCGTGGATACAAACTACAGGTAAATTTACTATGGGAATGATGTGGGTACGTACAGATAGTGTGCAAGTAGTGGGGCTACAGGTGGAGGTGGTACAGGTACACTGCTACAGCCTACAGGTTGTGCTTTACCGTAAGCAACAACACGAACTCAGCTATAGCAGACGGACCACTATGTCAGTTGACATTGTGTCGCGCCTGTACAAAACGATGTCGTCGTAAGACGTTCACGTTCGCTATCTCATCTTCTGATGAACTCTTGTTAATAGCCATCCGTAGTAACTATGTATTTCTATCTTGTATATACCGTTTCCGAAATATTACAGGCATATCACTTATTTAGCGAAATTTAAACCGGTCACCTCACCTGAATAAACCCCTTCTGAGGGTAATCTATCACGCATGCGTACGCTATTTCTCACCACATTCTGCACGCCCAATTTGAAATGTCTAGTTTCACCTGTTAGAAAGATATTATAAGGGCCAGAATTTAACATGTAGCTCCGCTGTCGCTGACAAATCCGCGCGACGCGCTGCATCACGACAAACCGCAAAATTTTAAAACAGTCACGTGACATAACCACGCCCTTTTGTTGGTGATATGTCATCCTGCTGCTAGAATTTATATAGCCTACTCGGGTACAAAATTTGACGACTTTAGGTTCAGCCGTTCCAGTGATATGATTGGAGCCCCAAAATTTTGTAATGGGTCACATGACCTGACCTTGCCTTTATCAGGGACGGTGTGTCGTCCGTAGGCTGTGACTTGCACATTCAACCTGTACATCAAATTTGTAGTCTTTGCGATCAATTCATCAATTACAAGATGCATAAGGCAACGCAAAATGTAGGAATTGAGGTGGTTTAAATGCTTAGGGGTCACCCAAGGTCATCGCTTCATCGGCAACATAACCATTCGATAAAGCGCATACGATTGCCTATTCGAATTTAATAGAAACTATGAGGCTATCTGGTACCGTTTTCGAGATATTATCGCTTAGGCCTATTTTCCAAATATTAAAGAGGTCACGTGACAGTGACCACGCCGTTAAACAATTTGTCGTTCGTAGCGTCAAACAACTACAGTCCCTGGGCTATCGCGAGGCCTCGTCAACCCACATACCAAATTTGAAGTGTCTACGACCACATGCAACGAAGAAATGAAAGGCAATGCCAAATGTAAAAATTCTCGTTTTCAGCCACCCTTTGGGGGACTTAGGGGTAACGCACGGGGTTCATCTATGGCTCGATGGAAAGCGCATTGTCGACTTCCTATTAGCGATAATTGAACTTTTTTTCACTAGCTCTCACGGCTACGGCACTAGTAAGCGAAATCGGTCGAAATTTGCGTTTTCTGAAGCGGTGGGTCACTTTGAGCGCAAATTTTTAGCAGACGGGGACGTCGCCCGCAATTCGTCTATGGACCGTTGGATAGAGGAATGATGTAGCTACGACTTTTCCGCTGGACGTTTTCACACAAAAGAAAACTTTGTAGCAGACGTTTTTCGACAGAAGTTAAATTTTACTGAAAAAAAGCAAAATCGCGTTTTGTGCCACCCTTTAGGGTACTTATGGGTTACGTACACAATTCATCTATGGCTCGTTGGAAAGCGGGTGATCGACTACCTATTAGTGCTGATTGAACTTTTTTCGCCAGCTCCCACGGTTCAGGTGCTATGAGCAAATTGGTCCAAATTGTGGTTTTTGAAAGGGGGTGGGTCACTTTGAGCGCAAATTTCAGGGGAAGGGGGGTTTATCCACCAACGACTTTTGGCGTCAGAAAACTAGAGTCCCTGGCTATCACGTGGCCTCGTTTGCGTGCTCCTACGTTGAGCCGTTTTGATACAATACCGGTGTGTGACACACACACACACACACACACACGCAGACACACGATGATGGCTAATACACCCTCATCGCTAGCGCCGCGCGGGTAAAAATAGATGACCCCTACCACGCACATTTGGCGGTTTCCCAGGACGAATAAATTGTTATGGTCTGTCTGTAGCCTATATAAAATTTAAAGACTCTAGCTTCAACCATGTCAGAAATATCAAGTAAGACCCAAAACGTAACTAGAGTAGACTAGTGTCCAAAGTATAATTTGGCAACAGGGCACAACGGCAGCAAATGCATTCGTATGGGGACATAATTAGTTATTATGGAAAGCTAGGAACTCTATGCGCTCTGTCAAACAGTGCTATCTCCAGTGACCCTGGGTGACCCTTATTATACCCAAATCACCTCATTTTCCACATTTGGTAAAGCATTTCATATATCCGTGTGACGGCAATGCGTGGAGAATGGGGTTTATCGTAGCAAGTCCTAGGCCAACACCCGTGAAACGGACGTGGTCAGGTCACGTGATCCACTTACGTGTTTTGGCCTCAATCATATCTCTTGAACGGCGGAGCTTGAGTCGTCAAATTTGGTGTAAAGTATAGCCTCACGATTGCAACTACCAAAATGTAGGCCTACAAAGTAAAAAAGCGAATGATCTTGAAATTTGAAACCTTTCCAACTCCCATAATACCTCGGCTGATGTCACATTATGTTATCTTTTCACCAATTGCAAGCCTTTTCAAATGTGATATTTCATACAGCCTCGGAGCAGCTGAAACGACTTCAACCGACATAGAACGTCGCGCATGCCCTATGCGATAGCTGAGCTTCCTGTTGATACAGCGACCGACGATTTGATAGGCTTGGTAAACGTCGATCGTGTGAGTAACAGATAGCAGGCTACTGCCTTCCTATGTCGTGCCTGGTGTATACAGCCGGTCGTTTTGGTAACGAAGGGTTGTTAGTCCGTGACCATGATTTGAATGTGTTTTTATGCGTTTGTCGCATGCCGCGTTTAAGTGAAAAGGCTCAATTTCCGTGTTTCGTGTTTCACGAGGTCATGCAGAAGCACCAGTTTGGAGAGGTAAGGAAACAAAAAAATCTTTTGATTGCTTTTTAGCGAACGTGATACTTACGTTCACGTTCGCTATATGCTATCGGCCGTCCGTCTGTCTGTCGTCTGTCTGTAACGTTGGTGCACCCTACTCAGCCTGTTGAAATTTTCCGCAATTTTTTTCACCATACGCTATCACAGGGACTCTAGTTTTCTTATGCCAAAATTCGTTGGTGGGGGACGCCCCTTTCCCCCTGAAATTTGCGTTCAAAGTGACCCACCCCCCTTTCAAACAGCGCAATTTCGACCAATATCG
>Ga0209780_1003736_pt1 | contig 11486 bp, 8 predicted proteins | sample WorMetexBAHAMAS2_FD_187384 | JGI IMG/M metagenome (GOLD analysis project Ga0209780, IMG submission 187384) | Marine gutless worms symbiont microbial communities from Max Planck institute for Marine Microbiology, Germany - Inanidrilus exumae... | ecosystem: Host-associated > Annelida > Digestive...
GTATATCGCAGAGGGACCATGTGGTGTCCTACTTCAGTTATAATTTTGTCAGCTGCTTTCCAACTGTACCAAAAATTCTGTTTAAAATGGCTCGCAATTGGCGAATGTTATTGAAGTCACTCAAGGTCATCGGAATTTCCGTTATTTGATAGGCCATTTATCACTTCCTGTTAGTAGTCTGTTGTAACAACTAACAACATCTCTATCTTGCACTATTTCTGACATAGTACCACATTTACAGTTTATGTGACTGACTGGCCTGTTTGATAAAAGATTTGCAATTACAAGCCACGTGCACTTTCCGATCGTGGGTAAACATTGCAGTTAATAAATGCTATATTTCTTAAGGTTCGAAAGGTTTCAGACAGCAAAGTGACCTTCAAGCTCATTGGTATTGGTGCCACGTATGATTTCTTATGTCTTCCACTGCATCAATGTCTCTATTTTGCACCGTTTTGGGGACATTATCAGAGTTATTCCACCAAACTTAAAGAGGTCACATGACCCTAAACATCCCCTGCTGAGTTAATTTATCATGCATGCACTAGTAATCATGAGTATCAGTCTGCACACAAAATTTAAAATGCCTTGGTTCACCCATTCCAAAAATATGATTGGGGCTCAGTAAAATTTAACATGGGTCACATTACCATGCCCCTTCAGGGGTAGTTTGTCATTCAGTGTACCTACCAACTTTGAAGTTTAGCTCCACCTGTTATATGAAGATATGAAGGTGACCAAATGCAGAAAATGGAGTGGTTTGGGGTCACTCAAGGTCATTGGAAATAGCACCATTTTATAGTGAATGTTTATTAGACTTTTATAGTAACAGTGTACCTTTCTTACACCCTTCTGAGATACAGCTAGATATTTTTAAAAACTGCCAATTTTAGTTGACCCCACCTGTACTTGATGCCCCCATTGGAGGTGACCCATTGGAATTTTGCCGAGATCTTTGGCATCAGAAGGCTCGAGTCCTGGGCTGTCATACACCATTGTTTACCAGATCTTTGGCATCAGAAGGCTCGAGTCCTGGGCTGTCATACACCATTGTTTACCAGAATGTGATCTTTGGCATCAGAAGGCTCGAGTCCTGGGCTGTCATACACCATTGTTTACCAGAATGTGATCTCACATTTGGCCATTTTGATAGAACACCCACACACCAACTCGTGATGGATGGAGGGACACAGGGCCATGACGTATACCGCGCTGGCATAGTGTTGCACATTAAAACCTCACGATTTGCCTCCAAAGTGGAATTTATTTAGTTTGACCATTATGTCTTTGGAATGGGTGAAAGTATGCAGTCAAGCTTTGGTAAACAGATTGACCGTGACAAGTACTGGACAGCTGAAGATAAAACTAATCCTGATGGGAACATGGTCAGGATGGCGTGACATTGTTGCCTGATGAGCGTATCATGATACAATGTCATGCCATCCTGACCATGTTCCCGTCATGGAATCCACTTTGTGATGCCCACTGTGGCCTTGTCAAATTTTTGGACTATTTTAATAGTGTACGCAGACGTTGGGCAGCATGTATAGTGAGCCAGATAAACCAGTATTGTTATCAGTAGTGTGAAGAATGTGAAGTTAGTGTTATGTACAGGATCTGTCGTACTACTGCTGCATCGAAGTCAGTGGCCAGCAGCAACACGTTGTGGATTCACTCGCTCGCATTACCAGCCCAGAAATTGGCATGTTTCGTTTTAGTAATTGCTGTTGTACCAAAGTACATGCTTAAGCTAAATCACAAGCTATGTCATAAAATATGTTGGAAGCATTCTGTATAGTACCCAAAAAACTTAACATATTATCGTAAAACATGTGATTTTAGAGATGACCAGTTACGTATCACATTTGCAGTTAAAATTAAAATCATGTTCATAAATTTATGTAGTACTGGAATATGCATATCTGTGCTAATATCAAAAATATATGCTTGCGTGACACAGTGAACATTTGTTATTAAACTGTTGTCATATTATACACTTGTGAGATGGAATGGTGTCAACGGGTAACAAAGGCCGTCAGACGTTCGGCAAAATGGGCACTCTGGTGGCAGCATCCCCTTCTATGGTAGTGATAGTAAAGTGCTGTAAATGCAGTCATGTGCTTGGTGTTGTCAACAGTTTTAATTGCCACACTGTCCTTATGTGATATGATGATGACCTGAATAATGACAAATACTGTACTAAGATTGCAACAGTCAACACAATCCAGTTTGATCTGCTCAGACTTTTAACACAGTGCACCCGAGAATACTGTGAAATTTAACCGTAATTATGACCTGCAAACCCATTCTGAGGCCATAGATGCCTATCTATGGCCTCAAAATGGGCTTGAAGGTCATATAGTTGAATACAATTGCATGTCCTAGTAGTTTTGGTTCAGCCATTGAATTATTGATCATAAAAAAGCACAGTCCAGTAGCCAGCTCAACCTGGGGTCGTCCATCCCTGACCATCCCCTTCTTCCCTCTGTCCCTTTCACTTCCCTACCCATTTCCCCCTTTCCCTTAGAAATAGGGCCCCAAAATCCAGATAGGGGGGTTGGGGAGCGCCGTAAGCTCCCCATGTGGGGTCTGGGTCAGAGCCCCAGTCAAAATTGAATTTGTTGCATTTTAGCCTTAAAATCTGACATCTGATGGCAACAAATTTTATGATTTTCCTGCGAATCAAGTTACCAAATTTTGCATTTTGAAGGTAAGATTTGGCATCTCATGAGAGCATTCACTAACTGACAAAAATGTACATCTTAAAAAGTGGACCTGGCCAGATTTGGGGGGTCGTCTGACTGGTCTGACCCCCACCCCTGGCTATGGGCCTGAAGCAGATAACTCCCAGTTTAGAGGAACTCAGCCTTATCTAACACAATGTGACCTGGACCCATCAAGATGTCAGTTGCATATTGAGTCATGCACCTGTTGGGCTGCAATTGATCTGTGTGATCAAAAAAAGATAGATGAGCTATGTCAACAGTATTGTGGATACTGAAGTCTGTCTTGAGATAGTCAGTCAGAAACAGTAATGTTAAGCTTGTACATGCACAGTTTATAGAGCTGTAATTGTGTCTTTAGGTCCAACTTTTGGAGCCGTTTGCTATATCACTGGAACAACGCAAGGTCGGACGGTTTTGTATCGTGAGAACTCTTATCCGCTGAATGCCCTGGGCAGTGTTACATTTCTCTGGCGACCACTTCCAACTGCCTCTTCTGAATGCGATGGCAATCAGTCATGCAGGCAGCTGTGGATTTGGACACATCCTGCCTGCTACAGTGACATCTTGACTGAACTGATGAAGGTATTTGAATTGACTGAAGCTGACAGCACGTCAGTACCAGTCAGCTCTGGCTGTGGCATTCACATTAGCAGTGAAGAAATGGATCAGTTGGGTCGGAGAAAAAGAAAGAAGAAGAGAAAGGATGATTCAGCCTGTCCAAAGCGACCAAAGCTGAGCAAAAACAGCTTAGCTGATGTGGCAGCTGTAACTGAAGACACTGTTGATAGCTCTGCCACAAGTCATGATACAGTGATTGCTCATTCTGAGGCAACTGAACAGTTTTTAGAAGTATCTGACAAAACTAAAACACCATCTCTAGCAAAATCTGCTAACATAACTGTTGAATCAAGAGGTACTGGTATAAATAACAGCAGTAGAATAAAGTCCGTAAATTATGTCCAATGTGGCGAACAACATTTACTTAGTAAAACCAAACTATTGCAAAGTGTTTACAAAAATAGCAAGGTGCGGCTAGAATCTCTGAAAGATGAACTTTGCCGATTTCGTTTGATTGGTCCAAAGTCGCATCACGTGATCGTGGAAGCTCTTCATCTTGCAGAAGCTTCTAACGTTGGTGAGTCAGATGATACGAAAGTAGATCAACGGCTGTCTGCTGAAGCACCGAGCCGCTGGTGGGATGAGTACATTGCTTCCGAGCGTGGATCGGCAGAAAGTGCACGGCAGGCTAGCAGCTGGAAGAAAGTTGCTGTGGTGCAGAATGCCGCAGAGCTGCCACAGTTTTCAGTCCATGGATTAACTGTCCGAGATCCACGGCTGTTTCTTCCACAGCGTCGGACTTCCGTGTCATGCTCTGCATGTGGTGATTGCCTTTATTTTCTGTTGTCACATTTTTACTATTATTTAGTTTGATACACTGCTGTGGGTTGGTTCTGAAATGTACATCTACACATCAGCTTCCTTTTTCCTTGTATAGACCACCACCACTTTTAGTTTTTGTTTAACGGACTTTCTTTTCCGGATTACTCTTGGCAAAGATGCGGATAGGATGGTTCCTGCAAAAGTCAACCTTTGGGGATAATTAAAGTGTGTTTTTGTAGACTACATGTCATCTGATGGTGTCAAAGCAATGAAGGTAACTTCTATGACTGTGCAGCAGATATCTTGCCCTCAGATGTCCATGTTAAAGCAGTCAGTTATTGTTATTCCTTTGCTCATAATATTCGACTTATTCATTGCCGTCTTCCTTTCCTGTACTGCAGGCAGGAATGAAGTGAGTGAGTTTTATAGTCACTATTTTTGTTGTTGTACTGCCCCATACGGGCCTAGAGCAGTAATGTGCTGTTATTCATTTGTTGATTTCGGTGCTATATAAATTGTGTTTGTTTCTTTACTTAACTTCCTTTCTTGTTCTTCTTTCCTTGTGCTTTCTTCCTTCCAGGCCGGAGGTTGTAGGAGGCGACCATACCTGGCTTTAGTTTTTTGTGTTAATTTTATGTTGTAGTATATTTTGTTATGGATGCATGTTTGCTATTGTTGTGTTTGTTTTAGTTTTTCAGTACTAAGCCAAGAGATTGGCTGGGAAGAGCATCTACGAAATGACCTATTTTGTGTCGGGTGGGACATAAAACATTAACTTAGTCAATCAAATCACCCTGATTCACAACATCTTCCTCAATTAACTGGTGCCACAGTTTAAATTGCTGGTGAAAATTCCACCAGTGATCACATAAATGCAGTACGCCATCAGACCACTTTGCCTACCCCATAAATTAATGTGTGTGCATTAATGTCTGTTCTGTCGCAACATCACGATGCTATGAATAATTCACATTACTGCAATTCCATAAAACGTTAAACGAAACTTAATGTAGTTTGTTGTATTTTGTTTAGATTTGCTGCAACGTTTTGTGCAGTTTTTGGCAAACCGCTTTTAGTCAGATGCTTTTCTTGTCATTGTCACTAACAGTTAACACTGCCGATTACTTATCGGTAGAGTATGTTGTGCTGGTGAATGTGATGAGGAGATAGAGTGTATCCCGTCGTGAACAGTATGGAAGCATTAGCAAGTTCGTCGCCAGTCTGGGACAGAGCTGTTCGTGATCAAGTCCTACAGACAAAGATGTCGACTGCTGAACTCAATCGTCATCGCTCACATTGTCTCCTCCCAGGTACTAATGTTTCTGAGTACCTCTATCACACGTTGATTGTGGAAGTGTATTGACTCATCTTCGTCTGTCTGTCTGTCTGTCTGTCTGTTAGCAGTAGATTTTGTTATGGATGCATGTTTGCTTTTGTTGTGTTAGATTTAGTTTTTCAGTACTAAGCCAAGTGATTGGTTGGGAAGAACATCTCCGAAATGACCTATTTTGTGTTACTGTAAAACACTATATTTTCGTGTGCATCAAATTTTTGCGATTTGAGTAAAATCGCGAAATTACATACCAGCAAATTTCTGGAATTTGCCCAATGCAATAACTTCATCTGCATAGAATATCAACTCCTGGAAAATATGCCAAATTAAAATGCAGCGATTTTCGACGTAAGAAAATCGCGAAATTAAGATGCAGCGAAAATATAGTGTTTTACAGTATGTGAGACATATTACCTTAACTCGATCAATCAATCAATGTCAGCAGAATTCGGTAACTCAAAAAGTTGTGGATTGATTTTCATGAAATTATGGGAATAGGTCGGTTATTGACCAGATAAGCGTTGGTTAAATTTTGAAAGTGATCTGGAACATATTCTGTATAGTCCATTAGTCGACTGATGCGTAAGTGAAAATAGTTGGGAAAACCAGTGTTACGTTACAGTGAGGGAAAATTTGTGCAAATGCCATTGCTTGCCGGTAACGTCATTGTCGATTTCAGCAAGGCATTACTGCTGTAAGCACAGCAGTTGAGTGCCATCTGGTATGATGTTGTGAATTTGAGGTCAAACTGATTTGTAAATTTGAATTTCTTGTTGACTTTTTACTACCCATAATCATAATAATAATAATGCACACATTTCTATACCGCCGTAAGGTCGTAACTTCATAGTCGGTGGCAGAGCAGGTCATGTTTTGGGGAAAAGTTTTATTCCTGTTTGTTTGGCAGCTGCTGATCCTTTGCATTCCATGTCATAAATTAATTTTTAAAAAGTTACGCGAGCGTAAAAAGAAGTTGGGGCTACGACAGCCGACATGCTTAGTTTCCCCTTAGCATTTTGGAGATAACATGCACATGTGTTAGCGACTTAAGTGGTAAGACACGGTTCTAAAAGGTGGGATTAGTTATAAACAGTCCAGTGTAAAGTTACGGTTATTGACGTTTGAATGTCAGTCGTTATTACGGCGTTAGCTCTCTGCTACTCAGTAGCAGAGTACTGCTGCCCAGTCTAGGCACGTTCAGCACACACAGATCTTGTTTATGTTTATCTAAATTCCACGATGCACCTTATCACTGGGACCTTACGCTCTACACCGTTGCCCTGGATACCAGTTCTGGCAAACATCGAGCCTCCAGCTCTTGGAAGCAAAGCTGCAGTGAACAGGCTGATTGAGAAGACAGCCCTACATTAAGATTGGCCATTACACAAATATGATTTTTCTCCATCCTGCAACTGTGCCATCGTGCAGACTTCTGTAGACAGACACTTATCCTGTAGACGTCACCAGTCAATGGCAAGATGACTGGAAGTCGGCCTCGGTGATCAACTCTTCCCTTGTGGATGACCCCACTATCCGACAACTAGGATTTGATCTGCCACGGCGTTACTGGTCAAAACTATTTTCGGACTAACCAAGGTCACTGTGCATCCTGCCACAAAAAGTGAGGCCTTGCAACAAGTGACAGTGTGGCAAACGTCAAACGATTTTTCATATTGTCAACAGCTGCCCACAGACCAAGCCGGAGGATGGCCTACCCCATATTCACTTGGCTGAAGATGCCGCTGTTCAGTGTTGATGTCACGTGGCTCGTAATGCACACGATAACAACAACAACAACTGGATGATGGCGTACAATCCATAGTGGGGTCTGCTAGATCGGGAGCCCAGTTAAAATGAATGAGATGTTTGGAATGTAGTCGACAGTGGTCACGTATTTCAGATGTAGTTTTGAAGTAGTTAACAAATGATCATGTCTCGCACATCGATGACTGGACACCTCATTTAAAATGTATTGTTTCACTTGCAGTATTTGCTGCTATCAATGTGCTATTTACAGCTGGTCATGTTTGTTGTGATGTCTCTCTGTTGTCAGGTTCAGTACCATATCTCGGTCAGCAAGAGTCTCGCATTCCAGTGCTGCTTGTTCAGAATCCCGGATACCGAAGCAGTTGTTTTCTGCATTTCACACAGCAGCAAGGAGGCGGTGGAGCCGGTTTTGACTTGATCCTGCCTGCTGGATGGTCAATGGCATTCTGGATAGCTTTAGTCTATCGAGGTGCCAAAGCCGTGGGACTGCGAGAACAACGGAGCCTTGCTTTTGAGGCCGGTGAACTGATATTTCCAGATTGCTGTCCTGACACCCCTTCAAGCGCTGAAATGAACTCTTCCAGGGCTGCTGAGTTGCGTTCGGCATACAACCGACGCCCGCCAGCCAAGCGATGCAATTACGACAAAATGGGGGTGCCAACACCATTTCATTGTCCATGGCTTGAACTGGTTCAGGAATGGATGCTCAGTTGTAAAGACAACGGAGATGATGATCTTAATGAACAGTTGTTCTATTGCATCCGAAATCGCAAACTGTTGCGGCTGCTGAATGACGTATGTACTGGTATGGCTTCCCAGTCGAAATCTTGTAGACAGAATACTGTTCAGGGATATGCTTCTACCGGTGTACTGACAGAACTACAGCAGTCTGGCCGTGCTATCATCAAAGTACGAGTTGTTATGTTGGGTCGTGGTGCTCCGAGTCAGTTCGCACTGATCTGTCTGCCGACACAGAAGGACATTTTGGACACTGAACGTAAAAGAAATCACGACCGAGACTTTGTCGAAGGACTGGTCGAACCCATTCATCGCAAGTCATCACACACTGAAGCCACTGACCTGAAGCCTGCTAGTGTCCTTGGTTCAACGGTTCGCCCAACGATCGGCTTTGTTGTTGAAGGCGGGTACTCCCATGCTGTGGGGAAAGGTAGCGGTGTCGGTTTTGTGTCTGCCCTGGGACTTCGGAGATTGTTGAGACAGAGACCAGACGCAGTGAGCCGCACCACGGTACTGCTTCGCTGCACTCAGTCGCTGCAGTATCGGCCTGCTCTGTTGCACATTGTAATCTAGTGATGACTTAACTTTGTGTGTTATTTTTTAGTTCTGACGTGGTTACCGGTGTCAGTTGCGGCGGAGCGTCTAAAATAGTGGGGGTCAGAAAGCATGGGCGGATACGGGGGAGGTTGCAGGAGGGGGTTTCCCCCTCCCGTCGTGGGGGTCTGGAGTAGCATCTCTTGGAAAGTTTTGGTCAAAATCTTGCATTTTGGTTCATTTTAGGTAAGAAAATGTGCTCCTCAACGCTGGACAGAAACATCAGCACCATATCACCCAAATGCTATTGGGGGTCAGAGATGTAGCCTTGACCCCCACCTCTAACATTGGGGGTCAGCTGAGCCCACGGCTCCGCGGCCACTGACCGATGTTATTTCCAATTTTGTGCTGTATTACGAATTAATAGTTTGTTAATTTTTTACTGCCTGCTGTGATGCGTTTTATCTACCTCTAGTGCGCCATCTTTCACACTGGACGTGCCGCGCAATGTCTGACCGATTGCGTCGCTACGGTTTCTTCAGCATGATGCAAATAATCGCTTAGATTGACTCTCACAACGGCTTGCGTTCCGCCAAGAACACGAACCAAATTCAGGGATCGTTTTTCCGCTTCTCCGATCTCAGCGCCTGGAACAGTTCTGTCCGATGTACGTCATAATAATACTGACACTAATACGTTCAATATATAGTTTTTGTGTATTTTAAGCTGCCCATATTGATAACTATTGTGCGGCGTTCCAGTGTTGTTACTTGCCGTAGCAAACTTTGTTTAAAATCTCTGCATCGTTACAACTTACAATCGCTAAATAATTCATTTTTAAACAGATAGGTAAAGGTCGGATTCTTATATAGCGCAGCTTTCACGATGACCGGACCAGCGCGCTTTACAGTCTAGGAAGTGGCAGTTGATTGGCAAGAGCCAATGGTGCTGCAGTGCAACATGCGGCCATCCAATTGCACACGTTAACGTACAATTGGACCCTCGTTATGCAGCTAGCAAACACACCACCACTCCAATCAACCGCACCAGGCCTTCACCCCGTAAGCATTCACCAGACGTCGCCACCCGTGCGAGGAAGCAAGCATCCGATTACAGCTTACTACTCAATTTATCGACCTCGAAAGTATGAAGGACTGAGTTGGCCTAGTTGGCTGACCTGTATCGAACGGTTTACCCACATGGTCACCCATCGGCTGCAGGTCGAGCGCGGGACAGGGAAAGTTCGCCGGCCAAAGACCGATGTTTTACCACTGTGCCACGCCAACTGTGGTTGATTCACGGTTTTTGGTTGCGATGACTATTATTCTATTCCACAATTACACTTCGACGTTAACTGGCACCGCTGAGTTCTGGCAGCTGTGTAGGCTACGGCTCACGCTTCGTTGACTCCCTTCCTCACTGTCGGCCAAGTAGCAAGTGTAGACTTTTACCCCAAATAGATCCGGAGGCAATTAAGAGATGTTCGCTATGGAGTACATTGCAGGCGTGATGAAACGAGTAAGTCTTAGTTGATTGCGTTATTGTATGTTAACTGTAGCGGTGGTAGTTACACGCGCCGACGGTAGTCGTGTTGATACGGTTTTCAGCGGAGTCCACGACTGTCTGTTTTTCCGCACGATATCTCAAAAACCGATGCCGATAGGATCACAAACTTGACATAGAAATGTTGTATCATGAATCCTGGAAACCAATTTATTTTGGGTCTAAGGTCGTAACTTGACGTTATACGTGAACGTCTAGATTAGGGTCGCTGCATGACAGCGGAACTGCCGGCTGGCAGTGCCGGGATTAAACTTGCGAAGTCGCGAGCTAGAGGTCGCTAGTCCAATGTCGGATGTCCTACCATATTGCGCTCACCACGCCACAAATATGTGTTATATAAACAATTAAGTCGCTTTACATCTCCAGGAGAAATAGTTCTCGTTAATGCATAACAGTTAATATTTACCAGTTATTTCAATAACAGTAGGCCTATAAACAAATAAGTTTGGAGTAGCAAATTATACAAGTAGCTCAGCTGTCGCTGACAAACCCGCGCGACGCGCTGCATCACGACAAACGGCAAATTTCCAAAACGGTCATGTGACTATAAGCACGCGCCTTTTGTTGGTGATATGTCACTCTGTTGTTAGAATTGATATTGCCTATACTCGTGTACAAAATTTGACGACTAGGTTCAGCCGTTGCAGTGATATGATTGGAGCCCCCAAAATTTTGTAATGGGTCACATGACCTGACCACGCCCCTATCAGGGACTGTTTGTCGTCCGTAAGCTGTGACTTGCACATTCAACCTGTGCATGAAATTTGTAGTCTTTGCGATCGCCAATTACGAAGACGCATGCGGCATAAGGCAATGCAAAATGTAGAAATTGAGGTGGTTTAACATGCATTGGGGTCACCCAAGGTTATCGGCAACATAACCATTCGATAAAGTGCATACGACTTCCTATTCAAATTTAACAGAAACTATGAGGCTATCTCGTACCGTTTTTGAGATATCGCTTATTTTCCAAAAAACAAAGAGGTCACGTGACAGTAACCACGCCCCTGCCAGGGAAAATTTCTCACCCGTAGGCTGGGATTTGCTATGATTAACATGTACACCAAATTTGAAGTCACTAGCTTAAGCCGTTTCACCAGAGATGTATTAGGGGGACTAAAAATTTAAAATGGGTCGCGTGACGTGACCACGCCCATCTCAGGGACATTTTGTCATCTGTAGGCTGGGACTTGCTATGTTCAACCCACATGGCAAATTTGAAGTGTCTACGGTTACGTGCAACGAAAAAATGAAAGACAACGCCAAATGTAAAAATTCTCGTTTTGAGCCACCCTTTGGGGACTTAGGGTAGCACACATGGTTCATCTATGGCTCGATGGAAAGCGCGTTGTCGACTTCCTATTAGCGATAATTGAACTTTTCTCGCTAGCACTCACGGTGCGGCATTATTAAGCAAACTCTGTCGAAATCGGCTTTTTTGAAGG
>Ga0209780_1003737_pt1 | contig 11485 bp, 11 predicted proteins | sample WorMetexBAHAMAS2_FD_187384 | JGI IMG/M metagenome (GOLD analysis project Ga0209780, IMG submission 187384) | Marine gutless worms symbiont microbial communities from Max Planck institute for Marine Microbiology, Germany - Inanidrilus exumae... | ecosystem: Host-associated > Annelida > Digestive...
GCAGTGGATGCGGTGTGGTGCTGGCCAGCTACATGATGTCCCCGTCCCAGAGGTGGATGAGGAAGGCTCAGATTCAGACGTGGTAGAAAAAAGTGGAAAACAAAAGTTTGGTTCATCTTACGAGATTGCCGTATGAGACTCATAGCCGGCATTAGCAGCTCCACATCCAGTTTGCCAGTTTGAAAATACAAGAAATACTATTTTGGTATATTTTGTGTTGTTTCTGGCATTTAATTTGTGTCACGTTGTTGACCAGTGAGTATTGAATGGCAGCAGTTTTGTGAATCTGCTTATGGCTAATGTTGTAATGACGTCTAGCATTCATTTCACCATGGAATATATGCAGTATGCTTGAACTGTTTATTTTGTGATATTAGATTGCTTTATTAGTAGTACTACTGGTACGTCGAGCTATTTAATAGGCTGATTTTCAGTGGTTAGCACAGGTTGGGCCGGATCACGTGAGTTCTTCCTGTGAAACCATGGAGACTGAAAGAGTTGACGTCGTATGGAAATCATCTCATTCCCTTTCATTCAAACAGAATTACGCCCCATCCCACTATATTTTTCTCTTCCCACCCCAAAAGATAATTGTTCTGGTGTTAATGTTTATACCATTAATCACAATTAATTTTAATTCAAAAGATGCTAAAACGATAAGCCGTTCCATGTTACAGCCTGTTTGAGCACAACAGGCCATCAGTAGAATCCAAGCTTGCATACTGTTTCCACTGCTTATTAACATAGTGCAGTGTGACAGTTATGTAGATGTTGACAATCCCTAGTGTATATGAAGTTTTCTGTGACTTTGAAATAATCAGTGTGATTTATTGTTACTTTATAACTGTTTGTGTAAAAACAACATGCTACCAGAAGTGTTTGGGCTGAACTGCATCGTGCCGCTGATATCACAGCAGTCTACGATGATGATACGATTTCCAGCGCCTCTGTATCTTCAGACTTTACGGCGCTATGCAAATGCTATTTTATTATTATTATAAATTGCCTATGCCCAATTGACTCTGGCAGATTTTTTTACTAAAAATGACATCTTAATAAATAGGGATGTTGAAATTGTTTTGCAATATGTTCGATCATCGAGCACAACTATTCACTTTTTGTTTGTTTTTATATTACATGATATAAATAGGGTGAAGTGATGTCACAGTAGTCTACGATGATGATACGATCTCCATGCTGTAGGGCATGATGTCATACAGTGCAAAGTTAACTGGTGTAGATTTGTCAATCAGTAGGCTTAAGAAAAGCTTAGTTCTAGCGCAAGATCGGCAATATGTCTGTAAGTGCTGCAAATGTTTACATTTCCTTGTAGTACGTCATGGCGGCCAGAACATCTGGCATAAATAGGAATGAAGAAATTATGTCGCTGTCACCCTATGTATAGCTTTGAATGGCTGCAAGTCTGGCATCAAAGGCCATGCTGCACTAATAACCTACAGCATGCTGGTGATCGGTGGGTATCTGCAACATCTTGGCGGTTACATATGTACACTGAACTCAGTCGTTGTGTAGTGTTGCATCCTACTCTCTATTGTTTGTGAGCATAGTGTTCAACAGTTAATGGTTTGAGTTTCCGTGGTTCTGTCAAGTCCTTCGTACTCGCCCGCCACCAGTCATACAGCCAAGTATGTGTGGATGCTTTTTAGCTAGTGGCCATCAATATGTTTTCACAATACTTACGGTTGAACTTTGAGAATCTCATATTGACAAATGAAAGTGAAAGCCAGTGAAGCTCAAATCATATTAGAACAGTTTCCACATAACTTCTCTGTAGCAGATGCTTCAGGGAAGTCGCCAACTTGTTGCAAACTAGTTATGTTTGTTATGCATGTTGCCATCAAGTTACGGGGAAATCACAGACCTTTAGATCATCTTGACATGTCATAATAGTTAGCATGTTGCTAACAAGTCTGCGTGAAGCCAGCCACCAAATAGCCTGTTGTGTTCAAGACGTCCAAAGATGGTGTTTTCACCGACATTGGCAGTGCCACTTTCTAGTTGCAATGTTCAGCTGTATCTCAGCTTTTCTTGAGTTCTGCTGATAGGTTACCACTGACCATACAGTCCGACGTCGATCGCGTCGAGTGTTTTCGACTCACTTTGAGATGTTTCGACGGCGTCGTAATTTACTTTTTCAATTCTGACTTCAAATTTTTCGACGACGTGTCAGAATTTTTAGTCACTTCTTTCTATGTTGTTTCTATTTTCTCTTAAAAGTGCATGTTAATTTTTCTTCGGTTTTCTATAGGAACTAGGGCTGTAGTTAGATCATCGAGACATCGACCGTTTTGCTTTCATAATTTTGTTTTCTTGCTAAATTGCAACCAGAATTTCTGTATGCCTTATTGCTGTAACTAAATCACAAGAATTTTTGTTGAAAGTTCGTCGACTTTCTGTATTTTTTTCGACGACGACGCCTAGGCCTTCACGTCGACGCGTCATAATTTTTTCGACGACGACGCAAGGGATTCGACTTCGACGACGAGTCGATGTTTTTTCGACGACGTCGGACACTAACTGACCATCAATGACAGTTAACACAATGGTCGCAATTTTAATTTTCAAGAGATTGGTTTCTCCAGTGTAAAATAATACAAATGTAAACGTTAGTTATTAGTATAAGTAAATATGCAAGTAATAAAATTACACAATAATATATTTAAACTTCTAAAGTTTAGTAGTTCTTTGCTATACTAAATGACATTTTCCTGACAATATGGTTAATTTGCATCTTATTTAAGACCTACTGTCAACCATTGCTTGTTTATGTTGTCAGTGTTCTAATTTGATTATGTAGTGAAATCACGCAGTTATGCTGGACATAAAACTCCTGTTCTGACCAGTTATTAAAATTCCTTCATCTGATTTGATGAATTACATTTATGTTCACATTGATATCAAGAACGTAGAGTTTTTAAGTGTTTGCGTCTCTCGTCATTAATTCCGACATAGCAAAAATTCCAACAGTTATTTTTAGAATGAACTTGTTATGCTGTGGCACGTCGCCAACAAGTTACGCGGAAGTTACAGACAAGTTGGCGACAAGCTAACAACATGCGCAACAAGTCAGTGGGTAAGTTACGGACTAGTTGCCAATAACTTGATGACGTCATGGGGAAACTGGTCTAATGTAACTTGGGCTCATGTTAGTCATTCAGCATCCCTGTTAATAAATTAGGTAAGATTTTGAGCTAAATGTATTGTCCCTGTTACCACGGTATTACAGTGTAATAGACACCGATTACTGTGTTGTTACTGAGGTTACTGCGGTTATTACCACTGTTAACAGCAATGAGATGTTCTTTACTGGGACGTTATGCCAAATTATTTCATGTACCAGTAGTGGCATTCGCACATTTGTGCTAATATGTTGAACCGAATGATCCCCACGTTTGCATGAAAATGTATGCTTTGACTTTGTATTAGGTTGACTCTTCGACAGGGTCGACCTCATGAAGCCGGTCTCAAATGTCCGTCCATTTGTCCGTGCGGGCGTACGTACGTGCGTACATCCGTCCGTTAAGAAAAAGTTTCTTCGATTTTAATAAAATTTGGCTTGTATGTAGATATTGATGAGTGATGTACGATGGTATGCAGTATGACCCGATCCAAGGTCTAGGTCACGAGATGTTCAAAATTGGAAATCCGGCCATTTTCAACATCTGTCTGCTCCGCCATTTACAATGAGAGCTGCCAACTGACCACGGATTCTTAAACTATGGCACAATATCGAATTTGATCAGGCCAGATTTTGGATATTTGGCCTAGTTTTTGTGTCACATGACTTTGACGTTGGCAGAAACGTCGCTTGCGAAGAGTCGACCGTCGGTCCCGTATGGGGCTAATTTATTTTGAAATTTTTTATGCAAAGCTGTAAGATTTGAACACTGTTTTTCTGTAGACATTGTCATTGCACAATCATGGCAGAGCTGTTGCATGATCTCCTATTTTCTGTGGCTGATGTTATTTTCACCATCATAATTGTAATGGCCAGTCTGCCATGTGACTTACTTGCTCTGTGATATTGAGGAGATATTTTTGTTTATTCAGCCACTTGTTTATGCTTGCAGGTGACTTGTCTTATGTTTATGTATATTTTATGGTCACCAGGATTTTTATCATTTGGGTTTTTCAGAATGTTTTCTTGTTCATGAGAAGCATAAAGCTGACTGATGAGGACAGCTAGAAATTTCGCTTTTTTCTTATTTATTTACTTCCTTACTCGTTTTCTTTCTAACTTATCTATCTACTCCTTTCATAATAGACCCATTCCGTTTCCAGACCGGCGGTCATAGGAGACGACCACACCTGGCTTTAGTTTTTGTGTAATTTTTATGTTGTAGTATATTTTGTTATGGATGTATGTTTGCTTTTGTTGTTTGTTTTCGTATTTCAGTACTACGCCATGAGATTGGCTGGGAAGAACGTCTCCAAAATGATCTATTTTGTGTTGGGTGGGACGTAAAAACTTAACTCGGTCAGTCGAGTTTATTCAGTTGAAATATGCAACGTCAGTACATTTGTCAAGGGTAATCTCAAAAGTGATCTATACTGGTTTGTGAGTGTGTTTGTGTGAGTTATTGCCATTTCACTGTAATTCAAACTAACCATTTTTGCGTTGATTACCTGGTAATATATTGACGTTATATGTCACCTGATGATGTGTAACTGCAGATCTTATCTATGAAATGTTTACTGCTATCTGTAATGACAAATGATGTTGATGATACGTGGCATCATTACGTTGGGTGGTTAGTTCATCGCAAAAACTGTTAACACACTGGTGGACATGTTCTGTACCCCTCATACCCCTGCTGCTGCATCAGGCCTCCTTTTACAGAAATCCTCCAGGTGGGTTGGTTTTACAAGATACAGTATTTCAGCCTTGTCCTTTTCTGGCTCATTTGAGCAGATTTGTTATACAGTCTGCATGCCCTCCCATCCATCAGCATCAAAATACTAGAGCGGTGTTGTATTATGCTGTACGTTTTATGATTGCTAATTATCATTGTTTGACAATGACAAGTCGTTGCATTGAGTATATACACTGTTTCCCAAAAAATCAGTCCACATTTTTAGTACTTTTAATAACTGTCAAAAATTAACCGATTTTAATGATTTTTGGTAGGAGAAATCCTGAGAATACTTGACATCAAACGCTTATAAATTTTCCCACCTCTCCTGTCAGCCACTCTACCTTGGGAAATGCAAAAAAGTCATTTTCAACAATACTACTACTACATACGTTTGATTATTTGCATTATCTGAGCAAGACAGTGCACCAGCACATCGCGCTCGTGGCACTGTCAAACTTCTGCACAGTAAGACACCCAACAGTCTTGATCTAAATCCGGTAGATTACCGCGTCTGAGGCATGATGCAGGAGCGTGTGTATCGAGTACAAATCCGCAATATGGGCAGCGGCTTGATGAGAAATGGGCTGAATGTCGGCAGGGCATGGTGGACGATGTGGTTGATCAGTGACGAAAAAGACTGGAAGCCTGTGTCCATGCAGAAGGTGGTCACTTTGAACACTTGCTGTGACGTTGCTTGCTCGACATTCAAGTTGTCAGTTTGTTACTGGTGCTTCTCCCCAGTCACAGTTCCCACTAAAAGCCAAACATAGACTTGTGTAGAATATGTAAACTGATAAGACTTTCTGACCTCATTCGTGTCAAGATTTTCCTTAATAAATACTCAAATAAAAAGTCTGTTTGTACGTGTATTTTCTTTCAAAAATGTCACTAACATGACAACCGAACATTGTTTAGTTCTGGCTGCATAGTAGCCTACTGATGTTAGTTGGTCAGGGTCAAATTCACAGTGTTGACTTGTTGCCCTGGCGTGTGTAGCTGTGGAACAGTTAATTTCGTTGCATGCCATGAAATGCAGTTTTGATATCGCGCTAGAGCATTTTTTGTTTGTAAAATTATGTAAGTTACTAATGTTATGCACCATCTTATTCAGGAGCCGAGTATGGGTTATGATGATTTTTATAGACTTTATGCTGTTGTACTATTAGGGTTTTTACTGATTACCCACGCCGACGGTAGTCGTGGGGTAGGGTTTTTACCTCCGTATTTGTCTGTCTGTTTTTCTGCACAATATCTAAAAAAACCATACATCTAGGATCACCAAATTTGACATAGAAATGTTCCACCATGAGTCCTGGAAAGCCATTTATTTTGGGGTCAAGGTCACGAGTCACAAGAAACATTGCCAGCATGGGTCTTTTTTCTGTTGTGAGTGCTGGCTTTTCGTGTTGGTATTTGGAATTTACTGATTGATATAGTATGCTTAAATTTTGAAATTGTAAGTCACAAAATGCAGTTCTTCATTCCAAGCATCACACTTATATAATCCAAGCTATTTAGTTTGTATATCAAATTTTGTATACTGATATGTACCCAGTTAGCATTCATGTAGCTATGTACATGTTTGTCCTTATGCAATGTTTTTATCCACACATGCTGATAGGCAAGGTGTGGATATATCATTTACTGTTTGTTTGTTTGTACGGTTATGGATTTTTCTCCACCAAGGAAAAAACTAGCGGTGCCAAATTTTTAACGGCGGTTTATCGGCGTCTAAGGCAGGGAATCTCCCATTTTTGGGAGAACTTTGCTCCCCCAGAAGCCCAAAATCGGACGAATCGGCCACCGCGCCCTTGTTGTAATGTGATGCTTCTAGGCTTTTGTGACTCGCATGCCTATCAAGTTCGCGCGGCCTGTGGACGTAGGATCGGCATGTGTGGATATACGTCAGTCCCCAAAGATTGACGTACTTGTCTTCATTGTAATTGGAATCTCAGCAACTGTCCGTGGCATTATCTTTTTCTGCATTTCCAGTATCACATGGTGGACTATGAAAGCACACGCCAGCAAAACATTATGTTGCCAATTTGATGGTCTTGTACAGTGTGCACTTGTAATTCATGCCACTTTTCAGTTATAGTTTGCGTGGATTGATCGTATTTATCGTTAACTGGTTTTGTGATGGATATTTTGTTGACTGTTTTTTTAGAAAACAGTTTCATGCTGTGTACAGGGACTTTGTCATTTCTGCAGTAGTAGCTGAGAAACAGTTTAATATCAATGATTCATTACCCGGTACTTCGCATGCGGGAGCGGTTTTAAGTTTTGTGATGAGTACGTCTCTCTGTGTGTGTGTGTGTCTGTCTGTCTGCGAGGATACCTGTGGAACCACGCACGATCTTTACCAATTTTTTGTGCATGTTGCCTATTTCCGTGGCTCGATCCTCCTCTGGCGTCGTTGCGATACGTTATGAAAATGAAATGAATGAAAATACTTCCTGTTTGGTGGATGGCATCATGTTTTTTCTGTAACTGGCTGTATAGTAGTATGAATTCACTATGAAGGACTGATTTTGCCTAAATTTACTTATTTAACGTAAAGTCGGACAGAATTCAGTTTCCTATTATTGAAGGGCATTTTTCGAAATTACTCGCAAACTAAAGTAAAAGAGGAACAGAGAAATTTGATGATTAATGGGAAGAATTACCGAAACGCACGTTGCCGTAGCTATTGTTACTATGGTAACGGTCAACGGCGGAGAAACAAATGTACCTATGACTTCCATGCATGGACGTAGAAAAGCGAAGTTAATTTAGCATTAATGGGACTTAGGTTAAGGAAGTATAGAGTTCAGGGAGAATTGAGCCGGTGCGATTGCACACCGTGGGCGAAGTCTGTTATCGTTTGCCTCGTTTGATCATTGGTTCAGGACGAACTGTCCTATAAAATTCATTGAAAATGACACTGACTGGTGAAATGATCCCGCTGTTTTGGTAGAGTCGAGAAGTAGCTGAGGAATTGTTAACCTGTTACTGGAATGGTTAGTTTGACAATGTTGGTTTTCGGTATACAGTGTAATCATAGTTAACGTACTGCAAAAATAACCAATTGTATCTGTTACATTGTGTTTGACCTAGTTTACTGGAATTTGTTCTGTCATGATGTTGATATAGTGTGGTGTGTGCAAGTGTGACTATAGTTGATTATGTATACATCGTCTGCTGTTATTTTTAATAAACAAAACTTTACCATAACCCGGTTGTTGTCAATTATGCTCATATTTCAGCTGTGGCATATCAGCAAGCCGCATTTACATATGCACACAGGGGTGGAGTGATGAGGGAAGGGACCCGGCGGCACCTCATTTGAAATAATGTAACCACTACAGTTACCATCTTCATCAGGCACAAATGTGCAAGACTACAAAACCAGAATGTTGTCCTGGTCGATTACAGACCGCATACTATAGCTGCTACTTCACGTATAACGACTGTTAACAGTGGAATAGCAAGTTAGCAAGCATGATTGGTGACTGTCAGTACGGAAGGCAGCTGAACGGTACACTGCTTCGAATATTGCGCCACGGGTCGCCCGGTGGAGGTTTGGCTGTGCCCTTCGGCGTGTAGTGGATCATGTTCTCTGTCGTCAACGAGTGCTCCCTGTCGTCGTTGCGAATATGTGTCTTCTTGTACTGAAACACAAGCCAGTCGGCGTGCGCGACGATGCGCTAATTTATGTTAGTTGAATGTCTACCAGTTCTGTCATCCGCATCTGTATGTACCGGCCTAGACTGTGAGTAGTCAAAAAACTGCCAAGTTTATTTTCGCTGTAAGCCTACCTTTGTCAATTGTCAGTTTTCTATCGATTTTCCCATTATTTCGTGGCCATGATCAGGAGTGATGTCAGCACAATGATGTTGAAACATTTCACGCCACGCTATAACCACGTTGTGCTGCCATTAGCTGCCTTTAGCCTACCTGTTAAGTTCTTAATTTAAGTTAGCCTATTAAGTTGCCACCAGTGAGGGAAAATTTCATTTCGTATCACTAACATTTTTGCACAGCTAGTTTATTTTGTCAGGACTGGTAAGGTGAAAACACAGAAGGTGTGATTGGCATTTTCGGGGGTAATCTATCATGCGTGCACTAGTAGCCTACTCCTCGGTATCAATTAGCGCACACAATTTGAAGTGTCTAGCTTCATCGATTCCAAAGATATGACTGGGAGCCAAAATTTTAAAAGCGGGTCACGTGACACTGACCACGTCCATTAGGGGGTAGTTTGTCATCAGAAGGCTAACACTTGATATATTCTACATGCATACAAAATTTGGCGACTCTCGCTTTAGCCATTCCGGAGATATGATTGCGGGCATCGAAATTGAAAATGGGTCATGTGACCCTGACCACACCCCTTATAGGGGTGGTTTGTCATCCAAAAGCTCGGACTTACATAGTCTACATGTGTGCAAAATATGACGATTCTATAGTTTCAGCCGTCCCTGAGATCATAGGGGCCGCAAAATTTAAAATGGGTCACGTGATCCTAACCACGCCCCCTTTTAAGGGTGATTTGTCATCCGTATGCTCAATCAGAATAACAGAGGACAGAGATAGGCCTAAATGGAGAAAGTACGTCCATGGTGTGGCCAACCCTCGGATCGAGGACGGCTAAAGAACAGAACAGCATGCTGGGACTTGATATAGCCTGTGTACAAAATGTGATCACTCTAGCTTCAGCCGTTCCGGAGATATGATTGGTGCCCAGCAAAATGTATATGGTTCACGTGACCTGACCACGCCCATTTCAGTGACAGTTTGTCATCGGTAGGCTGGGACTTGCTATGATCAATTGGCGTACCAAATTTGAAGTGTCTACGATTAGGCCTACAGTGTACCTGCAACGAAGATATGAAAGGCAACGCAAAAATACATGCGTAAAATTTCTCGTTTTAAGCCACCCTTTGGGGGTCTTCGCAATAACGCACAGGGTTTATCTATGGCTCAGTGGAAAGGGCACTGTCGACTTCCCATTAGTGATAATTGGACTTTTTCGCTAGCTGTCACGACTGAGGCACTATTAAGCTATAAATTTGTCAAAATTTGCGTTTTCTGAAGGGGTTGGTCACTTTGAGTGCAAATTTTTTGGATTAGTCAATCCGTCTATAGACCGTTACATAGATGAAAAGATGTAGCTACAACTGTGCTGCTGGAAATTTTCACACAAAGAAACTTTGCAGCAGATTTCATTTAACAAATGTTGAATTTTACTGGCAAAAACAGCAAAGTCGAGTTTTGTGTCATCCAATGGTACTTAGTGGACATAGTGGTAACGTACACGGTTCGTCTATGGCTCGTTGGAAAGCGCGTGGTCGACTTCCTATTAGTGTTAATTGAACATTTTTCGCTAGCTGTCACGGTTGAGACACTATGAGCGGATATTGGTCGAAATCGAGTGTTCGAAAGGGAGTATGGGTCACTTTGAGGGCAAATTTCAGGGGGAATGGGGCATTAACATTAACAAAACAAACGTAGGCAACAAAACTATACCGATTCGATAAGGTCTTCATTGAGTTTCATTTTGCACATGCCGTGGTTAACGTAGTCGCCGGCGTACACTGTTCCAGCCTTTTGACTATCTGCACAGCCACATCACGCCTACTAAACATCTTGTTACCAATACTAATAGATTATTAGTCATTTAATCAATCGGCCAATCAGTTCATTTATTCATACCACTGCAAACCATATGATTCATTGCATCAAAAGAAGCTGCCATGTCAACAACCGCTAGAGCTGTACGCCTTTCATCACCGAACGTCTGTTATTGTCACCGAACAACAATGCATTCCTGCATTATTCGTTTCCAGGACGATGTTTCGTATTCGTCCTAGTGAAGAATTATCAATGAACCTTTCGTTCATGGAAATGAATCGAAAAATTATAGGTCCACAGCAGTATTGTGCAAGATCTTCATCCGTCGTTACTCTTGCTCATCCACCTTCATCATGCTCGCTGAAAATAACTGATTGCTCCTTCCGTTATGCTTCACCTTGTCTCGGGAATCAGCTCCCTTTTTCTTTTCGTCAACCTCATTCTAGTACCAGTTCTTCCATTTCCTACTCTCTGTGAAGTTGCATGATTGTCCTAAACGTTTTAATGCGTCATGACAACTTTCGACAAGCACGTATACGTCGCCAACGATACTCGAGTTTGCACGTATCACAAAGGCGCTTCAGCACGTGATTCACGTCACCTGGTGGCTCCGTAGTTTGGTGGTTAGGGCGTCGGACTTGCGACTCAATGATCGTGAGTTCAATCCCCGGCCGCCGCACTATCAGTCGGTTGGTACTGGGATGGGTGATCGTTTTGGGCGGGCATACCAAACCAATTTAGCCTCCTACCCTCTGTGGGATGGGAACTTAGTACCGACCAAAGTGCGGTGATGTGCTGCGGCTGGGGATTACAAGAACTCATCAGGAGATGAGATAGCGAACGTCAACTTTTTAACGACGATATCGCATACACGTAGGCCTACTTCAAAATACCGAAAAAGAGACAAACCTACTTCGTTTAACAAATTAGACGATAGATAGGCAAGTACTGCGCATGAAGTCTTGAATTTTAGCATCTGCTAGCCTACAGAATTT
>Ga0209780_1003738_pt1 | contig 11484 bp, 7 predicted proteins | sample WorMetexBAHAMAS2_FD_187384 | JGI IMG/M metagenome (GOLD analysis project Ga0209780, IMG submission 187384) | Marine gutless worms symbiont microbial communities from Max Planck institute for Marine Microbiology, Germany - Inanidrilus exumae... | ecosystem: Host-associated > Annelida > Digestive...
GTGCTGCAGTTCCAACCGCTTGACTGTTCTGACCGTTGGAAAATTGAAATTTTGCAAATCCGAGCTGTGAATTGATATGCATAGGAGCTTTAACATAGATGAACACTTGACTGAGCAGCATTGACAGCCAGTGTTCCTATTCAGTAAGCCAAGTGTCAGCATTCATGTTTGTTGTTCATATATCGAATTGTCACGGTCAAAACTGCACAAGACGGGCGATCTAGAGGTTGGGAATTGACACGTTAATTGCCAACATTCTAGTATAGGGTTTATTCTGTCACTTCGTAACTTAACAATCTGTATGTTTTGATTATTTTTGCTCCAGTCATTTGGAACAAATACCTTACACTGTTCGATTTTCTGAAACTATTGGAACCTTTCATACCAGACTGAATACACATCTATTTTCCGTCATTGCGTCATAGACATATGCTATCCCACTACTGATTTACTTTTTTGTGAAACTAGCTATTAACATTAGATTAGATTAGATTAAATGTCATGATCTTGAAATATGTGCACATCATGTGATGTTAGCCATACCTCCTCGTGCTGATCATCAGTAGCTATTAATTTCCTAGACTGATTTAACATGATGGCCACTTTCTGCAGGCTGTTGCATTCTATTTCACAGTTTGTTCTGCAGTAGATGCCCCGTGTGGGTACCAGAGCTGTAAGTGAGTGGTAAGTGTCTGGGTAAGTGTCTAAGTAAGTAAGTAAGTGACAAATTAATGAAGTGCCAAAACCAGAAGAGGGCGTCTCTGTTTCCAGGCTGGATGTTGTAGGAGGCAACCAAACCTGGCTTCATATTTTGGTTTCCTTTTATGTTGTAATATATTTTGTTACGGATGCATGTTTGCTTTGTTGCGTTTGTTTTAGTTTTCTGGTACATAGCCAAGAGATTGGCTAGGGAACGTGTCCAAAATCACCTATTTTGTGTTGGGTGGGACGTAAAACCTTAACTCAGTCAAGTTTGCCGTAGATTTCTGTAAAGTCTGTTTCTGCTGCAGAATGAACTGTATTGTGTCGTTGATGCAGGCGTGTAAGAATGGACTTTCTCAGCATTTAGAGCACCTGCTGTTCTACGGAGCCGACATCAATGCAGTCACGTCATCGCGCGACACGCCACTCCATATCTGTGCGAGATTTGACAGGGTGTGTGTATGGTGATAAATAAGTAAAAAATATCTGCACACACGTTCTTAATTACATTTTGCAGCTGATCCTCAAGTTTCATCCTGTGAACGAATGTTACAAAGCATTTTTCACAAGCTGCGGCAGTGATTGACCGTAGTAAATTGGGGACTCCGTCTCAGGGCTGCCATGTTGAAATTTCAGCGACAGCTTCCGCGAAGTGCCTCGGATTGATTGTTAACTTGTAGCATGCTCAGGCCAACTCAGATCATCAGTGACAGTAACGGACAAGTTACAGCCTGCACGTGTCGTCACCGGCACTTGGAAGTTTGACCGCGGCCTGGGTCAGATACTGCATGACGAACTTCACTGGCTTGACGTCCCCTACCGGGTGTTTTTCAAGCTGGCAGTGACAGTTCACCGTTGTCTGAACGGCTGCGCATCGCTGTACCTGTCGGACTACTGCGTCCCGGTTTCCGATGCTGACACTCGGCAGCACCTGCGTTCCGCCAAACGTCAATTACTTGCAGTACCTTGCTACCGGCTCAACACTCAACGCTACAGCCGTCAGGCCTTTTCAGTTGCCGGCTCCAAAGTCTGGAACTCTCTCCCGGATTTCATCTGGGACCGGACCATCAGTGCAGACTGTTTCAGACGTTGGCTTAAAATGTACCTGTTCATTTGATACTAGTGCATTCAGCACGTTAGAGGTTCTTGACGATAACCGCACCCTGTAAATTTACTTACTCGCTTACTTACCACATGGTAATACCATGTGTGCTTTAGCTTGAAGTAGACTCTATCTTTTAGTAGTTTCCCAACCGTGTTTCACTCCTTTGTTGTCGTTTCCATTAGTTTACATTTGTTTTTATATTATTATTCTGTTGTTAAAGTTAAAGGTATTTCCAATCGTTTTGTCGATTCATGTTTCTTGCTGTTTTTTTTAAAAATTAGCTCTTTTCACTAAGATACTGAGGTTTATGTGACTGCACCTAACTTGACAGTTGCAATTTTTTGCGCTGGTTATATTGCCACGAAGGGCCTACCGTTACCGTACTGTTGATGATAAATTATGTTGCAAAAGGATACTCAAATGGCCACATTTAAACAACACACATTTCAACATTGTGAGAACTGCTTGTTCTCTCTGTAATTGTCACTAGACGTCCCGGACTATTTGTAATATATGTTGAGTTTAGAGAGTGATTTAAGTTGAAGTTTAATTTTTATGTCTTTACCGCCTGACAATATCAACGAAGGCATTATGTTTTTGAGTTGTCTGTCCATCCATTCGTTCGTCCAGAGCGATATTGTTACCGTGGTATCTCATGAACGGTTTGAGCAGTGTCGATGAAACTAGCCGCTACTGATGACCTGATTAGATTTTGAAGGTCAAAGGTCAAGGTCACAGCAGGCCATCGAGGTGGTGAAGGCATCCTTGTCGACGATGGGGTGTTCTTTTAGTATCTTTTACTATTCCCTTTTTTCCTTTCTTACTTGCTTCATCTATTTTCTTGCTTTTCCATCCCTTCCCATTCTACCAGAATAGTCCCACTCCGTTTCGAGGCCGGATGTCGTAGGAGGCGACTAAACCTGGCTTTAGTTTTGTGTTGATTTTGTGTTATATGTATTTTTTTACTTAAGTATGCATGCTTGTTTTTGTCATATTTGATTTAGTTTAGTCTTGCGGTGCGATGGTTGTCTTCCCCTGTTGTAGGCACTAGCGTAATAATGTAAATGAGTCTCTCAATCCCTTTTTCCGTTTTGGGTGGCTGCTGAGCAAAAAAGCAGCCAGGGTTGAGGTTAATATATCATTGGCCTTCTTTCACTGGTTAGGGATAGCTGTCCACCGCTGTCCTTTCATCTCTGATGTAGCCATATTTGTGCTGAAAAGGGACGTTAAACTCCAACTAACTCACTAACAGAATCCTGAGGGAAGGGATGCGGCACTCTTTCGCTGGCTCCTTGTCACCAGGACTCAAGTAGTATGACACTGAGGTTCACCAGAACCTGCACGTTAGTGAAATGTTGTTGTCGATGCAGGAAGACTGTGCGAGGGTGCTGATGTTTCGTGGTGCTGAGAAGGAGCAGAAGAACAGCACCGGTCACAGCGCGTATCAGGTGGCAATCGCTGCCAGCTACCACAACCTTGCCGACACCATTCACAAGTTTAGACCCGACGATGTCGGTGAGATCCTGGCTCTTCTTTCGCTGACTTTCGGCTCTGTGTTGTTAGTCAATGGAAAATTGCGAAATATCTGGCAAAATGTATTCCTTAAAATTGCGGTGTTTTTTGCCAAAAACGGCACCATTGTTCGTGCATATTTAAATAGGCTGAATGCCCATTTATTTACTGTGTTTATTTACTGTTTTTCAACACTCGTTTAACATTTTTTTTCCCATAACAACCTGGGTAAGCTGGCACCAGCAACTGGATTTTAATGAAGCAAGAGATAATGCAGCGGCAGTGGCATCAGCTGAACCATATGCAAATCATTTGCACGTCGCTTAAGATAGACAGCCACGCCAGTTCCTTATCACTTTGTCTTTTACAGGTTGGATGCTTTTCCAGACGCCCGACCAACCGTGTCCAAGCACTGAAGACATTAGGATGTTGATCTCGACTCTGAGGCTGTAATGCATCATGATTCGTTTTATTGATTCCAGCGCCATATAAATCGTTTACTTACTAAGTTAATTATTTACTTATATTCTTACTTCTTTACTTATTTGCTTCCAGTAGGCCCGTTCCATTTCCAGGCCGATGATTGTAAAAGGTGACCAAACGTGGCATTAGTTTATTTTGTGTTTATTTGTGTTTTGCTATATTTTGTTACAGATGCATGTTTGCTATTGTTGTGTTACATTTAGTTTTTAAGTACTAAGCCAAGCAATTGGCGGGGAAGAACGTCTCCAAAATGACTTATTGTATGTTGGGTGGGGCCAGTTTGGCATAGTAGTAATGGCGTATCAACGAAGTTCATCTACGTCGAGCCTGGTTAGTACTGGGATGGGTGACCAGCTTAGGTGAGCATACAACCTTAATGTGTAATTAGTAGGGCCCACAGTTTTCCACGGCAAATTTTGCCAAATTCTGCGGCTCACCGCGGCAAATTCTTGCAATTCCGCGGCTCACCGCGGCCGCCCATTTTAGAGTACACTGTGCCGACTTTGGCCCAGTTATGCCCCAAAACTTTAGCATTATTGTCACATCAAACTATTAAACAAAAATTTTACACCTAAACTTTGAGGCAGTTGTCATACTTCGGGGGCGGTGAATGGCCTACACAGAGCCGTTGTGCCGTTATACGACTACCGTACTCACTCATACCTAATGAGTTATGAATGATAATTAATAAATTCCAACGATGGTCCTGCATAGCGTATGAGCGATTAAATACGACAATGACAATTTTACGACAAGTAGGCCTAAACGTTAATAAAAAATATCGGAAGTAAACCGAAAAAGCATCGTCACTCATCAGTCGATCGTGCTAATCTAATCTGTCTGTTTCACTCACCAGTCATCTTCACCTACAAAGGTCCAGTAAGTAAAAACTTAAGTAAGTAAGCAAACTGAACGTGAACACGCGTCATTGAAATCTACAGGCCTGTGTAGCTGTCTGAAGGGACTGAGTGTCACAATTACAACAGCAATACAGCCTTACGGAATTTGGCCGCTTCCGCGGAATTTCCGTGTTTACGCAGAATTCTGTGAAATTCCACGAAAACACGGAAATTCCGCGGCAACGGCCAAATTCTGCGGCTCGGCTCGAAATTACGCGGCTCGCAGAAAACTGTGGGCCCTAGTAATTAGCCACCCAGGCCAACTCAGTTGGGATGGGAAATGAAGAAAGGGACCAATAGAGAGCAAAGTGCAGTGATGCTCTGTGGCGGGAGATTGAAGCCAGGTCTCAGTGCTGAGGTCATGAAGTAGGCTAGGCCTCTGCCCACAGTAACGAACAAACCAAGGATGTGGTTGTTGTTCTGCTATTTTTCATTCACACATGCCGATAGGCAAGGTGCGGATATATCGATTACTGTTTTTTGAGTGTTTTTTTGGTTTCTTTGTTGTTTGTTTGTATGGTTGCCCCGTGTGGGCACGGGGTAATCCCCCCTTATCCTTTTACTTCCTAACCTTTTACTCTATCTTTTAGTATTTTTTACTTTTCCCTTTTCCCTTTCTTACTCACTTTATTTTCTTGTTTATTTTCTTGTTTTCCATCCATTCCCATTCTACCAGAATAATCCCACTCCATTTTTAGACTGGATGTCGTAGGATGCAACTAAACCTGGCTTTAGTTTTTTGTGTCGATTTTATGTTATATGTATTTTTTAGTTAAGGATGCATGCTTGTTTTGTAGTACATGATATAGTGTTGTCTTGCGGTGTGATAGCTCCTCCTGTTGTAGTCGCTAGCATAATAACTTAAATGAGCCTCTCGATTCCTTTCCCTTTTTTGCGTGGCTGCTGAACAAAAAAGCGGCCAGGGTTGAGATTATATATTGCTAGCCTTCCCTGGGTAGGGATATCTCTCCACCCCGGACCTTTCATCTCTGATATAGCCATATCTGATCTGAAAAGGGATGTTAAACTCTAACTAACTGTTTGTACAGTTATGGGTTACTTTGCCGAGGATAAAGCTAGCGGCATAAAATTTTGCAAGGGGGTTCATTGGCGTCCAAGGCAGGGAATCACAAATTTTGGGGAACTTTGCTCCCCAGATATGCACAATCGGACGAATCGGCCAGCGCGCCACCACCTCCACAATGTTGACAACGATTACCCTTTGGCTCCCAAACATGCGATCGCGCAGCGTGTGGACATAGGATCGGCATGTATGGATATAAGTCCGTCCCCACAGACGGATGTACTTGTTTGCAATTGCTTTAAGGTTATTTTCCAGAAATCCAAAGGTTCGAGTTGGTTATTTTTTGTGTGTTGTTTTCAGTCTTGTACAACGAGCTGCCGAAGTACAATGACAAGCGGCGAGGAAGCATCTCGGCCGCAACACTCTGCAACTTGCAGCGAAGTCGCACCAAATCGCCGCTGTTGACCATCGGACTAGCGGACATCTCGGCTTCGCTGTCAGCCGGCTCTGGGCACATTTACACACACGGTGGATTCGGCAGCACAACACCCAGACTAGCAGCCGCTCCCCGAGTTCGAAGTTCTCTGATTGGCAGCTATTTGGATCAGTGAGCATGATTTGCTTAAGTCTGCGGTCGAAAGGATTTGTGAAAATCAGTGTTTTAAGCCAGCAGTAAAAAAGTGAGGGATGTTACGAATGGTTCAAGTGTTTAATCAACATAAAAAGACAGCGTAACAAGTCGACAGGCGTGAGAACCAGCGAGTTCTCACGCCTGATTAACCACTTGAACCATTCATAACATCCCTCACTTTTTTACTGCTGGCTTAAAACACTTATTTTCACAAATCCTTTCGACCGCAGACTTTTCTCGCTCAGGACTGGCGTCACGGACTTGGATTTGAACCGGATCTTTCTGTTTTAATCGGTTTTTGCTTTTCAGTATTTTTTTGTTATCTTCTGTTTTTGATTCCATGTGCTAGATTACGCTGGCTGTCCGTAATCTTTTTCAGCACGTACTAAATATTTCCTGTTGTAGTGTATTGACCATTCATGTGTAAACCTATCATAGTTAATATGTGCTACATTTTTTGATGTGTCGGAGTTAGAAAGGTTTTATCAGCAACAGTGGCCTTTAATGTCACTGGAGGCCATTGGCAATGGTGCCATCTTATAGGCCACATATGATTTCCCATTAGTCTTCCGTTGCAACTATGTCTCTGTCTTGCACCATTTCCGAGATAATATTACTTATTTCCCCAAATTTAAAGAGGTCACGAGACCCTGAGCACATCCCCTTCACTGGCGTAATGGTAGCGTCGTTGGTCTCGATCAACGAGATTAACCTATGATGAGCCCGGTTAGTACTGGGATGGGTGACCATGTCCGGGTTCGACTCCTGGAGGCGGCACTTTTTTCTGTATGCAACCAACCACCCAGGTCGACTTAGCCTTCTACCCTTCGTGGGACAGTAAAATGAGTACCAGCCAAATGGCGGTGATGCTTTGTGGCTCGGGAGTAAAGGCAGGCATGGTGTATTTTGCAGGTAAAACTGTGATCCATGTCTGAGCGCATTAGAGGTAGTTACGTCTATGCGCTATACAAATCGACGTATACTTTACTTTACTTTACTTACTTTACTAGTAGTACTCATCTGTGTCAATCAGCACATCAGATTTGAAGTTCCTAGCTTCACCAATTCCAATGATATGATTTGAGCCCCGTAATTTAAAGAAATGGGTCACGTAACCTTGCCTATGCCTATCAAGGGATTGTTAGTCATCCCCAGGCTAACATTTGATATATCCTACCTGTATACAAAATTTGACTACTGTAGCTTCAGCCATTCCAAAGATATATTTGTGGCCCCCAAAGTTTAAGTGAGTTGTGTGACCTGACCGTGCCCCTTTCGCAGGTGGTCTGTCTTCCATGGGCTAGGACTGCTAAGTCGACCCTTCCTGCCAAATTTTATTTATTTTCCGCCCATTATGAAGATATACAAGGTGATAGAAAATATGGAAAAAGTGATTTGAAGTAGTTAGGGGTAACTTAAGGTTATGGGAAATTACGTCATTCGATAGAGTGCATGTTAGTTCCTGTAATCTTTCATAGTAACAATTTCCCTATCTTGCACCGTTTCCGAGACATAGTGAGATTGGTCAAAAATCACCGATTCTAACGCACCCCACCTGTACAGCGCCGCCATTGGGGTGACGCCGTCGGAATCTCGCCAAGATCTTTGGCATCAGAAAACTGGAAAACTAGAGTCCCTGGGCCATCGTAGAGCGTTGTATGCATGATAATACGTTTGGCCATTTTGATACAATAGCAGCTTGTGATGGACAGACAGACAGACGAACACAGAGCCACAGCATATAGCATGCAATCATAGCGTCGCGTAGTAAAAATGGAACTACTGTACTATGTGCAAACTCATACATTGCACATTTCACTGGCAGGCAGTAAGTACCGTGGATTTGCTCGTGACCTTGGACGCTGTATAGATTTGTACTGTACTGTTCTGTACTGTATTGTATTGTTGACTTTCTGCTGCAATTCTGTGGATGGTTCATGCAGAGAAGCGAGGACGATCGTAATACACCGAGATGCATCCGGGTTCGGATTCGTTCTTCGTGGCTCAAAAGGTTGGTTGAACTAGAACAAGTTACTGATTTTCTTTCTACGCAAGGACACTGTCGTCGATTCCGCTCGGACATGTGATGTTTGCCACATCTTTCTCGTAAATAAGGAAATAAATAAATAATGTGGTCACTTCTGAGGCGATACTGGTGTTGGTACGTCAGCATTACAAGGACCAGTGCCTCTTCCTTCAGGATTTAGGTGGTGGATGAAAAAGGATGAGGCCAGGTGAATGGTATGGATCAGTGCTTTGATTTTTAACTCGACTTCTCTGAGGCAACCTAATAAAGTGGGTCTCCTCCGTCCGTACGTCCGTCCGTCCGTCCACAAATAGTTTCTTTGATTTCAATGAAATTTGGTGTGTATGTAGAGGTCGACGAGTGATGCATGACAGTATGCAGTATGACCCAGTCCAAGGTCAAGGTCACGAGCCCTTGAAAGTCGGAAAATCGGCCATTTTCGAAGGCTATCTCCTCCCCCATTTATAATGGGGGATGGCAAGTGACCACGGATTTTTAAATTAGGGGGCAATACCTAAAGCTTATCTGGGCCGGATTTTTTATTTTGTCGTAGTTTTTGTGTCACGTGACTTTGAAGTTGGCAGTAAGTATGAGTCAACCGCCAGTCCCATACGGGGCTAATTTTTAGTACTTTGACACTGTTGACGTATGACAGGGAAGGATATCTGAACTCTGTGAAAACCTGTGTCAATTATATCCAAACATTCCATTCCAGAACAACTGGATAAAGAAAATGAGGGTTACCAGCTAACATATGTTTATGTGGAAAACGACAGTATAATGGAGTTAGGTAGGTAAAAGGTAAAGGCTTCCTATACTCGTTACCGAGCGTTGGGCGCGGAGCTGATCCCGGTGTACAGGCAGTCAGCCCGCAGGTGACTATAAGTCATCCACCCGGCGGTAGGCTGCCATTACTTTCCGCCAGACCTGCGGTTACCTTCCCAACCTCAGAGCATCACTGCCCCTTGGCCGGTATCAAGTTATACTGCTTGGTGACATAGGCACATAGGTGTGAACAACTTGCCCAAGGGTAGGATTTGAACTCATGACCTGTTGATCGCTAGTCCAATGCTCTACCCGTTGCGCCACCGTGCCACTTGTTACATTGTGAATATCTGGGTACTAGCATCGGATAACCAGCGTAATGATGTATTATCCATTCCATCAGGTGTTGGTGGATAACGTGGGTGATTGGAACAACATTTGGCCTGTAGAAAACTGCTCCTGTTATACCCAAAAGTCTCTTTTACAGACTCGGTGCAACCCAACCGGGAGTTACTTAGAAAAGATTACAGGTTGAACCGAAACCGAGTGACGAGAATGGTTTGAAGTAGCAGCCAGTGATAGCCTCATATTATTATCTAATTAGCAGCTAGAATGAATGAGACATTTCTGATTATTGTGACGCTTTTGTTTTACTGTGAGCCACAACAATATATGTTAGTTGTCATTTTTGCCAGGCCGTGATGGTGGCACTGGACTGCTGAACTTCAGGCCGACGCCAGAAACTCCATCACTGCAGTATTTTGAGAGCATTTCACCGGGTAGTCCAGCAGAGGTGGCCGGCCTTCAGCCGGGTGATTACCTGCTTGAGGTAGTGTGTTCTTGGCTATGTTGTTGTAACTCGCTTCCTGCTCCGGGAAGGCATCTTAACCCACGCCGACAGCAATCGCGGTGGTGGTTGTTGTTCACCACTGTTTGTTTGTGTGTCTGCTTTTCCACATGGTATCTCAAAAATTGACTCAGCTAGGATCATCAAACTTGACGTAGAAATGCTCCACAATGAGTCCTGGAAACCCAATTATTTTGAGGACAAATGGTCAAAGGTCGAGGTTACGAGTCACAAAAACAGTGCCAGCGTGGGTCTTTGCATTCTTGTGAGTGCTGGTTTTTTTTGTTTTATCATGTGCTCACCAAATGCGTTACAAATACACCCACATCGTGGGACTTTATATAGCGCGTGGTGTTGTTTTGGGCTGATACTGTTCCTAATTCCAACTGACCATTAATGGCAGTGCACTTGCAGATATCACAGTGTACCTCAAGTCAGTAGCGAAGAACGATTTTCAGACAGTTATGGCTCTGTTATTGTTGAATTAATTATATTGCTATATTTTACAAGGTATGGGAGTTAGACAGGTTTCAGACAGCAAAAGTAACTTTTAAGGTCATTTAAGGTCTCCGGTAATGGTGACATTCGATACACAACATACGATTTCCAATTGGAAAATAAGTGACAGTATCTCGGAAATGGTGCAAGATAGATATAGTTGCAACTGAAGACTAACTGGAAATCGTTTGATGGCGTCATGTGACTGTGAACACATTCCTTCCGGGTAATTTATCATGCTTGTAGTAGTACTCCTCAGTATTAATCAGCACACTAAATTTGAATTGTCTAGCTTCAATAATATCAAAGATATGATGGGAGCTCCAAAATTTAAAATATAGGTTATGTGACTCTGATCACACCCATAAGGGAGTAGTTTGTCATCTTAACTTCTCAAGGCTAACACTTTATATATTCTGCCTGTATACAAAAGTTTACGACTATACCTTCAGTCATTGCAGAGATAAGTAAGTAAGTAAGTAAGTAAAAAATTTGATTAAGCGCCACAATCATTCAGTAGAATGAATCAGAGGCGCTGGACTAGTCGCTATGGGCTATTAAATGCAGACTGGAAAAGATGGGTTTTAAGATGTTTTCGGAAAGTTTTCAAGGTTTGAGATGAACAAGAGTAGAAGGGAGAGAATTCCAGACTGTTGGAGCTGTAATATGAAATAAGCGTGAACCAAGATGAAGATTAGTGCGAGGGATGTGCAAGTCAACGGAGGAGGAGGATCACAAGGTGCGAGAAGGAACGTAGGGATGGAGGCGTTCAGACAGATATGACGGAGTACCATTGTCCCTCAGACCTTACCAACCGACTTGAGCCGTGACACCACAGATAGGCTGTTACTGTCTACACTCAGCATTGCTATTTATTATTATTACTCGGCCAGAAATCAATCAATCAATCAATCAAAACGAATTTATATAGCGCCCTACGTCGCAGGCGAATCAGAGGCGCGTGTTGGACTAGGCTAGGTAGAGTGTTTACG
>Ga0209780_1003739_pt1 | contig 11484 bp, 8 predicted proteins | sample WorMetexBAHAMAS2_FD_187384 | JGI IMG/M metagenome (GOLD analysis project Ga0209780, IMG submission 187384) | Marine gutless worms symbiont microbial communities from Max Planck institute for Marine Microbiology, Germany - Inanidrilus exumae... | ecosystem: Host-associated > Annelida > Digestive...
ACAATAAAACATGCATGTATTAAATACTGTCAGTAAACTTGATAAAATAACATACGGATGATAAAATTACAGTCTGTTAAATGCGTTAGTCTTTCGGGCAGTGATCTGTCGTGTGCGCGTGGTCTAAGGTTGTAATTATGTGAGGTATGAGCGACGGGCGGCAAGAGGCGATGAAGAACATGGTCTGGGTTATGTAAAACTTTGTTAAATAAATTTTCATCGGCTTCGATGCTTCGATAGGTCCGAAATCGCTCTATTTACTACCCCTCTTGTGTTTAACCTTTCCTACGGAGCGGTTTCCCTAGGACGATCTCCGAAAAATTTTCTGTGGATGTCAACGGATGGCCAAGGTACCAAATGACGTAGAAACATTGCCGAAAATTTTAGCCGACTGAGTACGGTGCAAGAACGTTACTGACGACAGACAGACAGACGGGCGACAGCATATAGCGACGGTCAAGAGGTTCGAAATGCATCATCTTGCCAAGTGCTCGATTTGTACAGAAATAAAGTTAAATACATGAAACGTAAGAAATATTTAAAATACATAAATGCAATGCTAAAATGTGCACAGTTCAGTTGTGACAGTTACTCTGAAAAAAGATCACTTCATTGAAACCGACTTGAGGCGGCTGGTCTTTTATGATGGTTCCAGTTAGCTCCAAAACCCCTGAACGGATTTTAGTTAAACTTGAAATGTCGCTAGCGTAACCATACGTGCAAATCCATGTGGCGTTGCGACAACGTGGGTGGTCTGGGCGAACACGTAACATGCCATCTGTTTGGTTTCCTAGTATACCTTTCTAGGTCCACTCCTCCGAGTCGACCTAATAAAGCCGGTCTTCGATTTCAATGAAATTCGGTATGTAGGTAGAGGTCGACGAGTGATGCATGAAGGTATGCAGTATGACCTGATCCAAGGTCAAGTTCAAGGTCAAGAGCCCCCGAAAGTCGGAAATTCGACCATTTTCAAAGGCTACCTCCTCCCCCATTTATAATGGTGCTGGCAAATAACCACGGATACTTAAATTAGGGCACAATACCTAAAGCTTATCGGGGCCTGATTTCTGAATTTTGTCCCAGTTTTGTGTCATGTAACTTCGAACTTGGCAGTAAGTAGGAGTCGACCGCGGTGAAAATTTAATTAAAAGAGGTTTGAATTTAATTTATATTTTTGTCCACAGAAACTACTAATGTTGGCGGCAAACTACAAGAAAATATTACGTATAAATTTAGAAAATAGACATAAAATAGTACTGGTTGAATAGTGAAATGAATGTCACTGCACAGTGATATCTAGAAAGGTACACGCTTCCCATATTCGTCACCGAGCGTTGGGCCCGGAGCGGATCCAGGTGTATAGTCAGTCAGCTCGCAGGTGACTATAAGTCATCCACCCGGCAGTAGGCTGCTATTACTTTCCGCCAGGCCTGCGGTTACCTTCCCAGACGCAGAGCATCACTTCCCCTTGCCCGGTACTATGGTATATTGCTTGTGTTTGGTGACAGAGGCACATAGGTGTGAACAACTTGTCCAAGGTTGTTAAGCAGATTTGTCCCGAGTAGGATTTGAACCCACGACCTACGCGTTGCACCACGTCGCCACCTGCATTGATATCTACCGTGCACTATATCTAGTTTCTCAGCAACGTTGCCGTCGATTGTAGTAGTGCTGAAGTAACTGTAATGAGGAATTTAAAACCCTGTTTGTAGACAGTAACCCGGTGTTGAAGCTCAAGTTCCAGGGACTGCACTCGACGGTCGCTAACAAGGTCAATGCAGCCAGGATCATCGACTTTCTATTCGAACAACGAGTCTTGGGAGCCCAAGACTCACGTACACTGCACCAGAAGAGCGATCCACAACAGCAGTGTCGTGATCTGCTTGAACTACTCTACACGTCGGAACACCCGCTGGCTTTCGTCCATCTGTACCGTGCCGTCAAGAATGATCCACTTCTCCAGTGGTTGATTGTCGAACTAGACAAGTACTGGCCAGGTAAATAAAGTACAGTTATGCATGACTACTTGCTTCATACAGGTTTATAGTTCATACAAGTGGTTGATGGAATCATCATAGAGCCCTACGCCAGTGTTGTGAAATAGTCTGTTTTTAGTCTCCCCGGGAGGGTTTCGTGACGAAATAAGACCACTGTAAATGCGCCAGTATTGTGGATTATTGTGAATTACTTGGTAAATAAGCTCTCTTTCTATGTGAAAAAATGACGTCATCCACAAAACAGGAAGTAGATAATGTATCGCATTGTCGTCAAAAGACGACCGAACCACGCCGACAGGTAAAATGTGCAGAAAATTTCGTGAAATTTGTCATGTGTTTTTGAAACATCCGAGCGGACAGACAGACACACCCAAAGACAGACAGACGCCTTGATCGTAACAATTCTCTTATCCAAGTAAAAATGAAAAGCAAATAACATAGTATCTAAACAAACAAGCGTGGTCAGGTGGTCTAACGTCCCTCTTGACATATACCTCTAGTACATTTAGGTCATTTCGGAAGTTGTCTTTCTATGGACTGCACTTGTTTTAAGAACCATAATCACAGTAACCAACAAAACAGACACTGGGAGATTAGAATAACATTAACAGAATCAAACCGGACCTAGTTACATGTAAAACACGCAAAGCACTATATTAACAGTTACCTGTAGGAGCTGATCATCTTGTGCATGTCACTGTGCACATTGGCACACAATACAACACAACCGTTTTGATGATCTTCGCTCTTGTTCTCCAAATATTCACCACTGCCCATACGTTGTTTATCAGAAGGGAGGACTATAATAATTATAAATGCAAATACTCTATGGGCCAAAAGAACGGCCTTCACGCGTTCGGCTATAACTCCGCCGAAATTGAACCGATTTGGATGAAATTTGGAACATTTTGAGCCAAATATTGGGAGCTGGCCCTGGCAAATTTTGGCGCGATCCGCGCAGTAGCGACAGTTTGAGAGGCAACCGAAATTTTGTTTTTTTTGTTAGGTAAATAACACAGGATTTTAGCGATTTCCCATCAGACAAATTTTATGACATTTAAACACAGCAACGTCAATCGGTATCGCCATGTAAATTTTCGGAACAGAATTTTAAAAATTTTACTATAAGGTTCCGTTTTTCCACTTTTGGTGTAGCCGTAGACAGTAACAGAATTAGGCTTCTCCACTTCTACTATTGTTACCGACCGAATAGCGTGGTCTGTCGGTTTGTCAGTCTGTCTCTTACCTAGTGAGCCCGGCAACAACGGCTGCAGCGATCGAGATGCTGTTTGCGTTGAGGACTCTTGTGGGCCCAGGGAAACACCTTGTAGCCATAGACAATAACATAATTTGGCTTCTCCTCTGTGCGCTCCGCCTATTGTTACCGACCGAGTAGCGTGGTCTGTCAGTCGGTCTGTCACTTAGTCAGCCCTGTAAAAACGGTTGAAGCGATCGAGATGCCGTTTGCGTCGACGACACTGACGGGCCCAGAGAAACGCCTGTTGCATATAGCGGACCGCTTCGGGCGAATACTGTATTGTGTTCATTCCACACATTACAGCCATCTAGTTTATACGTGAATAGTCTAAATATATATCTTATAGATTTAAATTGATAACAAAACTACAAAGCCCTTACTGTATCAACATTTTCATCCTGTGGTCTTGAACTGTGACTTATTGCTTTGACTATAAACTCGATCAAGTTGGACTATCGTGCTTAAAGGCGGGGTATAGCGATTTTTGAAGTTTCAAAATAAAGTGCATAATTAAATAGAAAAAATATTATGAAAAATTATTTTTGCATATTAAGGGATATATTCAGTTTCAAAGATTTTTGTAACGAGACTACCGAGTACCAACTTCCATGAGTCAGATTAAAGGCAAAGAATATCTAATTCTAATGGAATATCGCAAATTTTGTTCATTACGGAGAGAAGAATAATTTCTTTTTTTCTGTAGTTATGTTTTACATAAAAGTATTCATATCACACCATTAACCATTTTTAATAGTTTATTTTAAAACAACGAAAAGAAAAAAATCGCTATACCCCGACTTTAATGCCTCTTCAAAGCCACTGAAAGCTCATTTCTTTCAACATTTGTCATCCAGACAGACACAAAGACACATGATTATACAGAGACATACACAACCATCCGATTGATCTACTGCACGGCCTCTAACGTGGTCGACAATGATCCATTATTATCAGTGGCAATACCTGCAAATATTTAAAAATGCGAAAATCAAAACACTGTAGGGCCTATTTAGATAAGTAGATACTGACATTTACGGCCTGCGTCAAACTCGTTTAACAGTTTCATCGGCGCCTGACGATGGCACACGACCCAGCTGTTACTGGCTTAGTGCCGGAGCAGAAGCAGTATGCCATAGCGGTAATCGCAGAAATCACCATCATTGTCATCGTAATTAGTGCTTAAAAATAAATCTTATTGTGTAATAACATACTTTCTGTGGCCAAATCACTGTTTGATGACTAAACTTTTAGGCGTAGCAATGTTTTATATTGTGGCCTGTAGGCATACTATAACGAAATCAACTTAAATTACGGTAATATTAGTTGGTTTTGCAAGACGTGTGCAACGCGTTTTCATTAAGACACATTGATAAACGGGTGAAGTCGATGTAGAGACAATGTCGTCAATTGTTGTATGTTGGCTTAGACGTTAACAGTGTAATAAACGTTATCAACTCAGTGATGGACGTGTTGTCTGTGTACAGTGGGACAACTGGTTCACACTCTGCCTGAAGGTGAACCAGTCGGTGGAGTGACGTCACTCGCTGGTGAAATTTACCTGTTGAGACCCGAGGGACGTGATCAAGTCGAGGTGTACGACGTCATCACTTACCGCTTACAGCGCTGTCTAACTGTGCCCAACATTCGCAGATTTACTGACATGACATCGTGTGAACATTGCCGTTGTGTGTACATTAGTGATCATGATGGTGAATGTGTACATAGACTAGATGTACAGGGCGCCTTCACACGGTGGACTGTTAATGACAAACCCGAGGGTCTCTCAGTGAATACGTCACATAACGTGATAGTAACATGTGTTGTTGTCCGCAAAATCAAAGAGTTCAGTTCACGCGGTGTATCAGTGCGTGAAATCGCACTCCCTGATGACGTCATCACTCCGTGGCACACCATGGAGACCCGCAGTGGTCAGTTCATTGTGTGTCACGGTAGCAGGCTCCGTGGTGACCCAGTCCACCGTGTGTGTATGATGAGTGCTGATGGTCGTCATATTGTCCACTCACACGGTGGACAGCCAGGTTCAGACACTGGTCAGTACGATATGCCCGCCCACTTGGCAGTTGATGATAATGAGTTTGTGTTTGTTGTTGACCTTAACAACCGTCGAGTGACGTTGTTGTCACCGACGTTAGAGTACGTACGTCAAGTTGTGTCACGTGATCATCACGTGACACGTCGTGATCAACTGAAGTGGCATCCTTGCAGACTGTATCTGCAACGACAACAGCGACTGTTGTACGTCGCTGAGAATGAATTTAGGGACGGTAGGTACACATCAGGACGTGTTGTGGTGTTTAGTGTCTAGTGTCACTGTAACACTGTTTGTCATCGATGATGAACATTTGTAGCCGGTTTGACGTGTTTTGGAACATTGTTGCATACAACGTGAACATAAACTGTTTAGTGCTGTGTAGCACGCCACATATTGCAAAGAATTTGTGTTGCTATCTTTATGCAAGTTACATTACAATGCTAATTACATATGATAGTTTTGTTGCCTTTGAATCTCCAGAACTTACTGAACGTTATGTACATTGTGTTGTTAAGCACGCTAATTTTGTATGAAAATTGTGATCAGTGGCCATATTTGCTGACGGAAGTTATGACGAAAAACATTGTTACTTAAATAAAATTTAAGATATTTTGACATTTCAGTAAGTAAACTGTTGACACCAGCGTTGAGTCTCATGCACAACGCACGAAATAAACTGAACTGTGCAGTCCGTGTATCTGTAGTTATTTTGATTTCCACTGAAAATGGAAAATGGAATATGAATATACATTGTCATTTTAAAATTCAAACTGGTGCTTTAATAGATTTTACATTTTTAAAAGTCGTAATGTTTTTTTATATCGTACATTTAATGAAAGTTACCGTACATCTATAGTGACATTGTGTGTGGTGTCATTCGCTAGGTGGCAGCTCTACTTTCATGATGTAAGTGCATGTTTATTTTTCATTTTAGTGAAAAATGGAAAGTTGATGTTCATATTCCATTTTAAGTTTTCCGTTGTTAGTGAAAATGAAAGTAACGGTAGATGCACGGACATAGTAGTAGCTGCAGTTCATTTCAGATTGTGCGATTTGAACGAGGCTTAAATAACACATGTGAAGTTGTCTCACGTGACAAACTAACAGTGTGGTCTCATAAGCTGCATGTAGATACTATTACACGTCTATAGTGATAGACGTCTTCAGCGATGGACTGAATGACTACAAGACAACGTCGGACGAGTTGTACGGTAGTAGGCCTATATTGTTTAACAGCCGAGTTTGTCGTCGTTATCACTAACCACTGTTATTTATCAGTGTAAAATTTGCTTACACAAATAATAAATATCCTAGACATTAAGTTCATCATTAGTGTTCTTGTGTTTCTAGACTTTTCGGTGTGTTTATTGTTTATTATGCTTATAACCTGGTGTAATTGTCAGTGCACTGCTTCACCACGAGGATTGTGATTAGTTTATTGCCTAAATTGTATTGTGCACTGTATCACTCTTGAAATTAAATGATGATGATGATGATGATGATGATGATGATGATGAAATACTCTATTCAAATCTTGAACTTTTATTTAAAAAATCATGTTTAATTTTAAGTCAGTATTGTTCGGGACGATTCTTTTATAGTATATTATTTGCTGTATTAGTGTTAGACTGACCGAAAGATCAAAAAGATTTGACGATAAGTATTCCGCTATTCATTGTTCTCTGTTTTGACCTGTAGGCCTGTATAGTTCACTGCTCGATCCTTGCTGCTGTGCTTGTAATTATGCATTTATGTTTTGCTAGTTATTATTTTTTCTTTTTGTTTGATTCTTCCACTTGTTGGTGAATAAAGATTGATATATTAAAATACATGTATAATTTTCTGTCAGGATTGTGTTTGGGACGATTCTGTTATAGTATACTATGCTGTATTATAAAGATCGCGGTCATGTGTACCAACTGACCGGACAGGACAAGTTTGAACGTGTCTAGGAGTTGGCACTGTGCCAAGTGATCATGGATATGGTCACGTGACTGTTTTAGAATTTTGCCGTTTGTCGTGATGAAGCACATCGCGCGGATTTGTCAGCGACAGCTGAGCTACTTGTTATTGATTGTGTGTTTACTGTTTACGATACGATGCAGTAGATTAACGTGCGTTTAAAGGCTGACGAGATGGTCAGCTTAATCTAGCACACGGCCCAGAAACGAAAAATGAGGAAAAAAATGAAACCAAAAACCGATCTTAATAATAATAATAATAATAGCTGAGTGACCTCGTCCCGCGTGACCGTGGGCGGGCGACGGGCACGCTCGAACGCGTCCGCTTGCAAGTTCACACGCACACGTGCTCATCATATGATACGATATTTACATGCGCTCAAAAACTGACGGGATGGTCAGCTTAATCTAGCGCACGGCCCAGAAACAAAAAAATGAGGAAAACTTAAAACAAAAAGCGAGTAGGCCTAGTTTAGTTGAGTGAACATTTATTGAGTCGTATATTTTTAATAAATTTATTATCTTTTATTAGAAGTACGATGTTCCATATGTGTGTGTGGCTTTGCCACTCTGGTGCGTGATATTTTAATAATAGATTATTGCTTTAAAGGGACAAAATTCCTGCGCGTTTCGGCGCCAGTTACACTGTCCCGATTCCGAAATGCAACGTTAAATCTTGTTCGTTGGTCGATGAATTCAGAGATATCTCTATAAGTCTAGTCATCTCTAAATTATTTGAGATGGATGGCTGTTGTAAACAGATATTCCGATTACTTCAAAGATCTGACCACCAGTTTGGCTTCAAAAACGTGAGGTCTGCGATGGGCTGTACTGATGCTATTTACAGTGTCAGAAATGTAATAGAAAAATTTTGTGCCTAATCGCCCTACTGACAATGTTTTTACACTTGAATCGACGAAAGCTTTTGACCGCGTATGAATCATTATGCTCTGCTCATTAAACTAATGGATAGAAAACTTCCGATTCAATTATTGTTGACTATTTTGAGCTACGGTTCAGTATTTCTGTTACCTGCGTTAAATGGAATGGTTGTCTCTCATTTTTTAAACTTGATTCTGAGACAAGGTGGAGTCCTGTCCTTGTTATTCTTTGCTATTTTCATCGACCAATTAGTTGACAGAGTCAAATCAGTAAATGCTGTTTGTTATAATACCAACTGTATGCTGCAGTATGTTTCTTTATGCCGATGACATTCTATTAATAGCGTCTACTCTGGCTTACAAGTTATAATGGCTGCATGCGAAACAGAATGAATTAGCATTGATATGTGTATTTATGTCAGTAAATTCAAGTGTATTCGTCTTGGTGCAAGATTTGAGGCGCCTTGCGCGGACTTCAACTTTCCACTTTTGGTGTCGCTATTTAGACCTGTTTTTTGTTAGTGATCAAATGTTCAAATGCAATTTTGATCATGCTAAATCACGTCTCTTTAAAGCATTTAATGCTGTATATGGCAAAGTTGGCCGCTTAGTCTCCGGGGAGGTTGTTTTGTCTACGTTCTAAATGTGTGCTAATATTATTGTACGCCACAGAGGCTTGCTTACTGCTGTCTCATAGCAAACAGTCGCTTGAACTTAGCCTACTTTAACCAGAATTTTCATGAATTTTTTTTCGAACTGAAAACCGCTATTGTCAAAGCATGTCAGTTAAATTTTAATCTTGTGCCTATTCAATCACCGATTAATATTAACACAGCTAGATTTCTGCTGAAATTTATTGCTTCTGAAACCCCGCGTGGGGCCGGGGTACCCCCTTTCCGCCTTTGCTCCTCCCTTGTCCATTCACTTCCTCATCTTTTGCTCTTTATTACCTTTTCCCTTTTTTCTTTTCTCATCCACTTTACTTATTTTCTTTTATTGTCCATCCGATCCCTTTCTACTAGAATAGTCCCACTCCGTTTCCAGGCGTGAGGTCATAGGAGGCGACCGAACCTGGGTTTAGTTTATTTTGTGTCATGATTGTGTTATGTGTATTGCTTAGTTAAGATTTATTCTGGTATTTTGTTGTATTTGGTTTATTTTAGTCTTGCGGTGTGATAGTTGTCTTTCCCTGTTGTAGGCGCTGGCGTAATAATTTAAATGAGCCTCTCGATCCCTTTCCCTTTTGGGTGGCTGCTGAACAAATAGGCGGCCAGGGTTGAGGTTAATATATCGCTGGCCTTCCTTCACTGGGTCGGAATAGCTCTCTACCCTTGAACTTTTGTCTCTGATATAGCCATATCTGTGTTGAAAGGGGATGTTAAACTCCAACTAACTAACTATTGCTTCTGAAAACAGTTTGTGTTCGTAGTTTGCAACTAATGCAACGATATAAATTAAGACACAGAAAGGCTGTCAGCTTTTCTTATATTGTGTGGTTTGTTTGTTTGCGTGCTGTGATGTTTGTATTCATGCTTATGTTCCATTTGTTATATTTGTTAACTGCTGCCTCTTCGGTGAAATAGAGATGAATATATTAAAGCCTAACCAACAAAACAAGCCCGTGAATAATCCACCCCTGCGATGCGGCCTTTTGTCAAAATTCTTTGACCACCTGTTTTACAATCTTACTAAACTGGCGTAATGAACTGACCAATGAATACCAATTTGTTGCTGTGTATTAGAAATTCCTGTTAAAACTGATGTATGGCAGATGTTGTGAATGCTGATAAAGCTGTGATACATACTTGCGGTGACTCCGTGTAACTGTATTATACACCGTGTCTCAAAAAAACGATAATCTTGACGTTTGGTCATAACTTCGGGAAATGTGGACCGATTTTCACAATTCTTTCACTGATAGATTCTCTAAGAAACTATATATAACTGTTACAGGTCTTCCACCCCCTTAACAAAGTTAACTATGTTGCTAAACTACCTTGCGAAATTCAAAAAATATGAAATAACGGTTGAACGTTTACTCATATCATATCATCAAAATAAGCGGCAGAGCGACCGCAGAGGAACCGCGCGACATGCCATGTTAGCAAATTCGTGCTACGTTTCACGAGGTATGACAGTTTGGAATGTTTCAAACAACAAAAGTGACCTCCAGCGTCATTCAAATGCATTGGCAATGGTGTCACCATTCGATAGGCCACGTACGATTTCCTATTAGTGTTCCAACGCAAATATGCCTCTATCAGATCTATCCTATCTTGCCCGTTAACGAGATATTATCACTTATTTCCCGAAATTTAAAGAGGTCACATGACTGAACATCCCTTCTGAAGGTAGTAGGCCTATATATCATGTGTGGACGAGTACTCCTGTGTGTATCAGCACACGAAATTTGAAGTGACTATAGCTTCACCGATTCCAAAGAGATGACTGGGGAAAATATAACAACGGGTCACGTGATATTGACCACACCCACTAGGGTAGTTTGTCATCCCAAGGCTAGCACTTGATATACTATTAACAACGGCCTACTTGCATACGTGATATACTGTATTTGCATACAAAATTTGGAGACTCTCGCTTCAGCAGTTCCGGGCGTCAAAACTGAAAATGGGTCACGTGACCCTGACCCCCCATTTATGGATGGTTTGTTAATCACCAGCTAGGACATGCTACAGTCTAGACCTACCTGTGTATACAATTTGATTATGACGACTCTCGCTTCAGCCGTTCAAGAGATATCACTGGGGGCCCCAAAACTCAAAATGGGTCACATGACCCTAACCACGCCCATTTATTGGGACTGACATAGCCTACATGTCGTTGTCTGAGTTAACATACAGTTAAAAGTTTACGTAAATGTAGCTTGATGCCACGTCTGAGTGAGTCGTTAACAGCAAACATACATCAGCAGATGTTGAATGAAACCGTTTTTCTTGCTATAATAACACCACGAAACTGCACAGACATACTGGACGACCGACAATTAAAATTGACAACAGTCTACGTCACAGCATTGACGACGTGGGCAGTTCGATTACAGCACCGAATGTCGTTCAGTGTAAACATTCAAGCAACACGTCCTCGCGTGAAATACGCCACTTCGTGACGTTCGGCAGTTGTACGTGTCAACTACAGCTGACAAAATCCTGCAATTTATCGGCGACATAATGTCATAATCAGAGATGTGATGTGATGTGTTTCAAATTCATGTTTTACGCGGCAACGAAGACAGCGTTAAAATGCTCATGAATAGAGACGGACCTATGGTTTCTGGTGCCTTGGCAAGATTTCCAGACTGTGTGTGCCCCGATTA
>Ga0209780_1003740_pt1 | contig 11482 bp, 4 predicted proteins | sample WorMetexBAHAMAS2_FD_187384 | JGI IMG/M metagenome (GOLD analysis project Ga0209780, IMG submission 187384) | Marine gutless worms symbiont microbial communities from Max Planck institute for Marine Microbiology, Germany - Inanidrilus exumae... | ecosystem: Host-associated > Annelida > Digestive...
TATCTTCCCTTCCCTGCCCTTTCCCATCCCTCTCCTTCCCGTCCCCTACATTACCCTCGCCTTTTCCCTTTCCGTTTTACCCGCGCGACGCTATGCTAGCGCGGTACATACTGTCATCGTGTGTACGCCCGTCCGTCTGTCACACGCCGGTATTGTACCAAAACTGCGAAACCTAGGATAACGCAAATAACGCCGCGTGAAAGTCCAGGGACTCTAGTTTTCTGACGCCAACTTATAGTCGTTGGTGGGCGATGCCCTATTCCTCCTGAAATTTGCACTCAAAGTGACCCACCTTCCCTTTCGAACACAACGATTTCGACCAATATCCTCTCACAGTGCCTCAACCGTGAGAGCTAGTGAAAAATGTTCAATTAGCACTAATAGGAAGTTGACCACACGCTTTCCGACGAGCCATAGATGAACTGTGTACGTTATCGCTACGTCCCCCAAAGGGTGGCACACACGGTTTTGGTTTTTGCCAGTAAAACTCAACAGCTGTCGAAAAAATCTTCTGCAAAGTTTCTTTGTGTGAAAACTTTCAGCGTCATTCCTCTATCTAATGGTCCATAGATGGATTGCGGGGATGGCCCCATCAACCTCGAATTTGCGCTCAAAGTGACCCACCCCTTCAGAAAATGCCGATTTCGATAGATTTCGCTTAATAGTGCATTAGCCTTGACAGCTAGCGAAAAAAGTTCAATTATCACTAATAGGAAGTCGACAATGCGCTATAGATAAACCCTGTGCGTTACTCCTAAGTCCCCCTAAGGGTGGCTCAAAACGATGTTTACATTTTTTGCGTTGCCTTTCATATCAGCAAGCAATCGTAGACACTTTAAATTTGGTATGCCGATTGATCACAGCCAGCCTACGGACGACAAACTGTCTCTAAAGTGGGCGTGGTCACGTCACGTGATTCACTTTAAATTTCAAAGCCCTAAACATACCTCATGAATAACTGAAGCTTGAATCGTCAAATTTCTTACACATGTATAGGCTATATCTAATGTTACCAAAAGGACGACATATGACCCCGTAAATGGCCGTGGCTATGGTCACGTGACTGTTTTAAAATTTTGCCGTTTGCCGTGACGCAGCGCATCGCGCGGGTTCGTCAGCGACAGCTGAGCTACTTCTTTCCTTAAGCAGTGGGGTATACGCATGCTGCCGGTTTTGCGGCGTCTAGGGTAGCTGCTTAGGTTTTCTAGTTCTTATCTCTTCCGCTCGTCTGGCACGTTCGTCCATATATACATACGGCCAGACGTACTGCAGTAATGTTGATTACATTACAAAACGACGCAAACGGCATGCTGAACGCGAACGGAAGCATCCTCGTCGGCTGCGTAAATGTCTGCTTCGTGATGTAGCTGCGGAGTCTGAGACTGAGTGCTGGTTGGTGGCCGGCGCAGGCGGAGACCAGTCCGGAGGCCATTGTGTTCCGTTGACGGGTGCCCGTCGGACGCATAAAATATTAACGAACAGTCGGCTCGCGCGCTTTCCGCGCCGCTACTTGTCGCCGCCGCAATGCATGCAGATCGAGTCGACGACTGTCTAAAGCACGGGATCAGTCGCTGGTTGTTGCTCGGTCCTCGTAACATTGACGGCTTGATTATAGCCATGTCACCTCAGAAGATATGGGTAAATTTCACACACTAGACAGTAGACAGCCCCGTACGGTCTCCGGGGCGGCAATGTGCCCTGATTCATTTGTTGATTTCAGCGCTATGTAGGCCTAATTGTTTGCTTACCTGACTTCCTTCCTTACTTCCTTTCTTCCTCACTTTCTTCTTTCCTTATACTTTCTTTATTTTACTTCCTTACTCGTATACTTCCAAAATAGACCAGTTCCGTTTCCAGGCCGGAGGTCGTAGGAGGAGACCAAACCTGGCTTTAGTTTTCTTGTGTTAATTTTATGTTGTAGTATATTTTGTTACGGATGCATGTTTGCTTTTGTTGTGTTTGATTTAGTTTTTCAGTACTAAGCCAAGAGATTGGCTGGGAAGAATGTCTCCGAAATGATCTATTTTGTGTTGGGTAGGACGTAACAACCTTAATTCAATCAATCAGTCAATCACACGCAAGACACGAACAGGTGCTCAGCCATAGCGAGACATAGGGGAATGTTCCCCGTTAGGGGGGAGGGGGCGTCCTTGACTGAACCCCGGCGGAAGACTCACAGCATTCCATCCCTACTTTATTGCCCCATAGAAAAAAAATCCTCTCTACGCGCGTCTACTCAACACGAATGTCAAAATTTCTCAACATTTCTAGTTCTTGCGACTTCAGGCCGCCACAACTCGCAATGATTACAGGTTGCCCTAAACTCACTACCGAAATATCTTTCTACGGGATGTTTAGTTTCCATTTTTACCGTTAGAATCAATTCAAAATCATTCTTCTGGACTGTACGCTGCGAACAAGTAAGGTAATGCCCAAATTTTCGACAACGTCCGATGTCCGATATTGCGTAAGCCAATACGCCGCTGTCGGCGCTGTGCGGCCTGACGGACCGACATGGAAGAAAAGCAGACCTGAATTGGAAACTGAAAATAAGTAACACGGCAGATAACGCTGACATCACTCAGTTGCAGGCACGTGGCCCTAGGAATCGTCCAATGCAAGTAAACAGCTTGTGCACAGATAGTGGACCGCTTCCAGTCGAATACTGTATTGTGGCATTCCATACAATGCAGCCACCTGGTTGTACTGTATAGGCCTAATTCAACCAATCTTATATGCCTATAGGCCGAAGCTAGTCATGTACTACGTAAAAAGTGTAGAAAAATTTGGCTTTCAAATGATTTTATCGTTTGAAATCGATAACATTCACAGTATTTAAAACCAGGTTTTGACTTTCTTGGCGATATACAATTGCATAGCATCACAAAAGCGACGACATAATACGCATAGCGCGCGTGTCCGCGTATTGACCGGCAGTCTTGCATGCGCCTTCGAACCAGCTAATGTTAACGGAGGTTTGCATTATTCATAGTCACCAGCGCTTTCATTTCATACCACCCTGAGCATGATAAAGAAATGCGCCTGCAGGATTCATTACTTCTTCGTCGCAGACCGATTGTCTGTAAATGCATGCCATCGTCCACGAAAGAGTTGTTGAATCAAACGCCAAGTTTGGTTGTGACTGGCGAAGGAGTGGCTACAGAGCGCCCAAATATCAAATTTCGGCAAAAATCGACGTTTTTTTCAGCGGGTTTTAGCCCCGCACGATGAAGTGCTGCAGGGATGAGCACGCCATATACGCCATGCAAAATTTCTCCAGGATGGCGATGAGTGAAATCGGGTGCGTATGTGGCTATCCTGCCGGCGTTGCAGCGACTGGGAGTCGCTGCTTACGGTTGCTAGCTTTTTTCTATTTATGTGACATTTATGACGTTTTCAGGCTGCATCGCACGCACGCAGTACGTAGATGCAGCCTACTGCTACAGATGTCCACGGCTGTATCTGTGTGTCCATCTGTCAGTCTATCTGTGTGTTGGTCAAACGAATGTGTTGTGCAAAAAACGGCTGAGCCGATCGAGATGTCATATGGGGTTGACTTATGTGGGTTCAAGGAGCCATGTATTAGATGGGGGTCGAGATTCCCCACGGGAGGGACAATTTTGGGTTTGTCTGGCCCACTGAAAAGCAATGAGAGTCTTTGCTGTGGTTGCAGCAAAATCATTCAATCCTCAATAACGGCATGACAGCGCGACTGCTGCAGCCGACTGCAATGCTCCCGAATCCCGACTCGTCGGTGTCACATTTCATTGTCTCCCGTAAAAAATCGGCCCCCTTTGCTGTGGCCTTTCGTCAACATTCTTTGACCATTTGTTTATTTTGTCAACCTTTTTCATTTAAAAAAATCATTGGCAAAGTAGCATGCAGATATTGACATTTCAGTATGAAACGACTCTTGAAAACACGGCAACGAGATATTTTTCTGCTGTGAGACGATTAATATGAATAACCTTATTGACCTAGAGGCATGCTAGACATTACGCACGTGAGTTGAACATAAGATGGGTAACAATTTATGCAAAGTTCACGCACGGTTTCTATTGTGTCATGTTTAGAATGCCTGTAACGTTTTTACATTTTTAGTTGACGGGTTTTAACATATGAGAGCTCAACTGTGTCACAATCTTTCGCTAACTGCAAAAGGCTCGTCAATTACACACATAAACTTCATTACTAAAATGATTTTCAAAGACACTTCTTGATTCACATAATTATATATGCAAAACTGTAATACAGGTTGTATATGTGTGGTTATTCTTGTACATTGCATATCTTAATGTATTTTTCATTTTTAGCCACATGTAATCATATTACTCTGTCTCGTTGCGGTTGGTCAACCTGTATTACAGTTTTGATTGATTGATTGATTGATTGATTAAGTTCGACATAAGACACGTTGTTTGTAACTGTTATCAACTGTAATGTTATCGGCGGTTGATCAGCTGTAAGTAAAATAAGTATAATTTCACGTAAACCCATATACACTTTAATTGTATATTATTTTAATTAATAAAATAAGTTCATACAGAATACTGTTTCTTCGGCTAAAATAAACTCTTCTAAGACGCCGATTGTACGTTTTGTACGTAAGATCATACAATACACTTAATGAGTTGATAACTCGCAAAACGAAACGGCCATTCAGACAGATCATGAGAAGAAACATGCGACCACGTTTCAGACGATTATTGGCTGGCTACATGTAAACAGATATGATCATCTTCATCGTTATCAACACCAACAGCAGCAAGATAATTTGGCAAGAAGCCGCAGCTATCGCAAAGGGACCGCGCGACGCTCTACGTCAGTTAAATTTTGTCATTGCTGCACTGTACTTCCGGTTTTATATGGATGAAATTACGAGTATGTTTACTCATAATGGGCCATATGGCATGCGGCATTTCGAATACTGATGTGGGCGTCGTGCTGCAGCAATTAGTCGTAAATTTCCAACGTATTCGTCAGCAAGCGCCAGGCTGTTTGGCTTTGTCGTCGTACACTACGACACCAAGTTGAGCACCGGGAGGGGGCGAAGTCTGCAGTCTACGATTGGCTGGTTCTTAATGTTTCTTTTACATTACGTACACTGACTACGTTACACATATGTCCGTTTTACCGTGAAAAGTGTATAGTGTAAATCTGATGGTGCTCGTGGCGGTGGTGGTGGTGGTGATAGTGCGTGGTGTTGAGAAGACCTACTTGCGAGCCAGGTAACCGGCGACAGTGGCGCCGACCAGCGAGCAGAACAACTGCGCCAGGAAGACCCAGCTGATGTGTCGGAGATCGGACGACGTGAGGCAGCCGAGGTCGAGCAGCGTCGGGCCGAGGAACGCGACACAGAGGCCGAACGTCCAGAACACGGCGCAGTAGGTCACCGTTGCGTGCCAGTGTTGCATCAACAGCTTCCAGTACCCGCCGCCGCCTTCGCCGCCGCCGCCGTTGTCGTTGCCGGCCGCCGTCGACGCCATCGGCCGCGTCTCGACGTGGCCCACCGACGCGAAGTCGCCCGCCGTCTCCGTTCTGCCGCTAGAAAACTCGTATCCGGTAAATTTCTCGCTGCCGGGTCCCGACGGCGCCCAGCCCTTCGCCGACGCTATCGCCTCCATCGCAACCCGCTCTGTCGCTGCAGCCAGTTGCTGCTAACTACATTGTTCGGTCTATCCACTCGCTACGTACGCATGATATTCTGTCATTACACGATCGTATCAGCTTCTACTACCGTGCCTCCTGTTCTGCCCAAGTCTCATTCAATACTTCACTTCCGTCGACTTGCGGTCTTGTACATATAGCATCTTCATTTTCGCCAGTTGACCACAGTTACGTTGCCTGTAAATGTCTTACCTGTGTGCTACCTGACGTCAGGCCATCTCCGAGTGATGACGTCACTGCGTTCGCGACCATGACGTCACGGCCACGTCATCGCGATTCGTGAGTGGTCGTTTCAAGGTCTTTCGTTCCACGTTCGAATGTATCTAATCGGCCGCCGGTTCCGCCGGTGAAGGACAGGATAAAGTGTGGATTGGTGGAGACGGCAGCCGAGTACGATGGATGGAGTTCGGATGCAGTACGCAGGAAACGAAAGATCTTGGATGTAAGAACGGATGTCGAGTGTGCAGTCGCCGTGCGTTCGACAGACGTAGTCTACTGTTGCTTAGCGTTGACGGACGGTCGATCAACAAGTCTCCATCTCGTCGGCGTCTGGACAAGATGGACAGTCGACACACGGCTCGCCGCCTGCGAGCACTCATTCTGTCACTGTAATCCACTCCGCCGCCGCCGTCGTCGTCGCGTCGCGTCTGCTGCTGCTGCTGCTGCTGCTAGGACGCTGCATTAGTTGATGATTAAGCAGTCCGCTGCAGATGTGTCGGAAACACGTTCCAACGACTAAACCTCTGAAAGCCGGCGACGAAGACGGGGATTGGCGCAGAAACAGTTGCACACATTACCGCACGACGCAACATAATTAATATTAACGTCTAACATTTATTAAATGGAGCAGTCGCTGACTTATTATCCGGTTATTTTTTTCAAATAATGTAACTGACACTGTTTCCGGAAACGTTTGCACATGCAAAGACTAGTGCGCATTTATCTAAATTAGTGACTGTTAGTCGTTAAGTGCTATTAGTATTCATAGAATGTCCCATGGCGCAGCAAGTTATGAGCAATAACTCTACAGTTGGTGGGGTTCACGGCATTTTAGTACACGTAAGGAAAAAGTTGCAAGAGTGATTTAAGTAAAACATAGTAATTTAGTGGACTATATCACTGACGTAAGTTTAGTCTATGTTTGTTGAAAGACTTGTCGGAAACACGTTTTAACGACTAAACCCCTGAACATCAGTTTGGTATCATCACAGGCTGCGCGGTAGCGCCTGCCCTGCGTTAACGGCGACTGGCTTCGTCAATGGGAAAGGGCAATTTTTCGACCCCCACAGAATAGACACCCTCAACCGATCACCAAAGATTGTCACATGTGATTACGTCGGCGACCCCTACAGTTATGCCAAATTAGGTACACGTACGTCCACGGGGGGCTTGTGGGCACATGGGTGAAATATAATAAAAATTATTTTTATTTATACATTTTTTGAAGAACTCACCTACAGGTCAGACACGTAGACGAATTTTCACGCATGATGGCTCAAACGACGCGGTCTCGCGCAAAAATGTGCCTTCTTGAGATTTGTTCACATTGCTGCCCATTTAGGGGTCAAACCCTCCCAAAAAAAATTTTCGGGCGTGAATAAGCGAAATCGAAAAATGTACATAATTTATTATCAAAACTACTGCATCGATTCCAACCAAATTTTGCACAGTGATAAAGACCACCAATTGCCTTTGTGGGTGGTTCCAACACACGCATTACAGATGAGATGGCGGACAGCCGCCATCTTTGAATAATCGAAAAATCGCCATATCTCGGCCGCGCTTCAAATTATTTCGACGAAATTAGGCACGATGACTCCGTTCGACCCTCTTTACCGCTCCGACTGTTAAATGTTTGAAATTTCAAAAATCCAAGATGGCGGAGACCGCCATATTGAAAAATCGAAAAATCGCCATATCTCGACCGCGCTTCGAGTGATTTCAAAGATATTTGGTGTGATGACGCAGATTGACCCTCCTGACTGCTCCGACCGTTAAAAATTTAAAATTGTAAAAATCCAAGACGGCGAACGCCGCCATCTTGAAAAATCCAAAAATCACGATATCTCGCCAACGGTACGACCGATCGCCACGAAATTTGGCACGCTGACGCAGTTAGACCCTCTTGACCGTTCGTATCGTTACAAAGTTAAAATTTAAAAAATCCAAGGCCGACATTTTAAAAAATCTAAAAATCACGATATCTCGGCAATGGTTTGAGCAATCGGCACGAAATTTGGCATGGTTACCGTACGCATATTGGCTTTCCAAACAGTTTCGGCACTTAAAATTTCCAACTTTTACAAATCGAAAATGGCGGACGGCCGCCATCTTGAAAAATCCAATAACGGTTATATCTCGGTAACGGTTTGACATAATGACGCATATTAGCCCGAACCGGACCAGCAGTTCAAATTTTGAACTTTTAAAAATCCAAGATGGCGGACGACCGCCAGCTTGAAAAATCGAAAAATGTAGTATTAATAAACATTAATAATAGCCTATTCAAATCTGGTAATAAGACAGCAAATATAAATGTAAAAAAATTGAAGTTTATACACAATGTTAACGGCAATGGATCGAAAACCGCAAAAATCATAAAAAGGCAATGTTAACCACACGAACATTGACATTCAGGCTATGTTAGTGTGGTTAGCATTGCCTTTTTATGATTTTTGCGGTTTTTATCTGTCGCCGTTAACAGTGTGTATAAACTTCAGTTTTTTACATTTATCATAGATAACACTGTAGAATATTTTGGTGAGTCGTGTCTATTGTTTGTGTGTTGTAACTGAATATTGTCTAACATTACAGTATATTTCGTTGAATTTTGATCCACCAGTAAGAGTGATTCTTCATCGTTTGTGTGAGATTGCACATGTTGAGTAAAACGAGAAAAAGAGTAGTGTTATTGATAAAATATTGTGAATTGCTACTTATCGCAGTTTGTTAATTTTGAGGAGACTCCGTTTGGCGTGGCGGCGTGGCGTAGTGGTAACATCGTTGGTCTCGATCAACGACGTTAACCTACTCTGAGCCCGGTTAGTACTGGGATGGGTGACCGTGTCCGGGTTCGACTCTCGGAGGCGGCACTCTATTTCGGTATGTAACCAACCACCCAGGTCGACTCAGTCTTCTACCCTCCGTGGGACGGTAAAATGAGTACCAGCCACAGGGCGGTGATGCTCTGCGGCTGTGGAGTAAAGGCAGGCATGGTGTAATTTGCAGGTAAAACTGTGTGATCCATGTCTGAGCGCATTAGAGGTAGCCTATAGTTACGACGATGCGCTATACAAATCGACGTATACTTTACTTTACTTTAATCCGGTGCAGACACTCATGCGTGTCTTACGGTGGCACACAGCGGCCAACCGCGTTCTGAATAAGACACCGTATTCTGAATAAGAAACGCACTTCGGGTATGAAACGCAATATTCTGGGTAAGAAACGCACTTCTAAACACGAAACGCAATATTCTGCAGAAAGAAACTCTCTTCCGAGCATAAAACGCAATTTTCTGTACTGAGTGCGTTCGATACGGGCATTGCGGCCTACACATTCAAGTTCATGCAACGACGGAAGTCTACAATGTGATAAGAGACTGTAGTCCAGTTAAATTAGTTTAATACTCGACGCAAACGAGTGCAATGATCGAAAACGTCATACTCATAAGTAACTGTACCGGCTGCTACGGCTACGTACACTGACCACTAGCGACCACTAGCGAATGCAAAAAACATGCGCGTAATTCTGTCAGTGCCGTTTTAACCGCGCGACCCTATGCTAGCGAGTTATATGCGACCCTGGGTCCGTCCGTCTGTCTGTCACAAGTCGGAGTTTTACCAAAACGGCTAAACATAGGACAACGCTAAGGATGCCTACGATAGGTATTATAGTTTTCTGACGCCAAATATCTCCGCGAAATTCCAAAGGGCGCCAAATTCAGGTGGGTTATGAGGTTAAGAATTAGGCGATGTTCGAACAATAGCTCGCTATACGCAGAAACGGTGCAAAATAGGGACATACTAAATACGGAAAGCCTACAGGACCTCATATCCGCTTTGACATTTAGTAAATTAAAGTAACATTATTTATCGGTTTTTGTTTTTAACCGCGGGACGCTAGCGATGCGTGGGTATTGGCCGTCATCGTGTGTGTGTGTGTCTGTCTCTGTGTGTGTGTGTGCATGTGTGTGTTTGTTTGTGTGTGTGTCTGTCACACACCGGTATTGTATCAAAACGGCTTAACGTAGGATCACGCAAACAACGCCGCGTGATAGCCCAGGGAATCATGTTTTCTTGTGCCAACAGTCGTTGGTGGGCGACCCTCTTCCCCTGAAATTTGCGCTTAAAGTGAGCCACCCCCTTTCGAAAACCACAATTTCGAAAAATATCCGCTCAGAGCGCCTCAACCGTGAGAGCTGGCGAAAAACGTTCAATTAACACTAATAGAAAATCAAACATGCGCTTTCCTATGACCCACAGATGAACCGTGTACGTTACACCTACGTACGTCCCCCACAGGGTGGCACATAGTGACCTAACGCGATTTTGCTGTTTTTGCAACTAAAATTCAACTTCTGTCGAAACAAGTCTGCTACAAAGTTTCTTTGTGTAAAAACTTCCAGCGGCAAACTTATACCTACATCATTCCCCTATCTAACAGTCCATAGATGAATTGCGGGCGACGTCCACATCTACCTACATTTTGCACTCAAAGTGACCCACACCTTCAGTAAACGCCGATGTCGACAGATTTCGCTTAATAGTGCCGCAGCCGTGAGAGCTTGCGAAAGTACTTCAATTATCGCTAATAGGAAGTCGACAATGCGCTTTCCATCGAGCCATAGATGAACCCTGTGTGTTACCCCTCCTAAGTCCCCCAAACAGTGGCTCAAAACGAGAATTTTTACATTTGGCGTTGCCTTTCATTTCTTCGATGCAGGTAATCGTACACAATATATGGGTTGAACATAGCAAGTCCCAGCCTACAGATGACAAACCGTCCCTAAATGTGCGTGATCACGTCATGTGACCCATTTAAAATTTTTAGTCCCCTAAGGTATTTCTGGAACGGCTAAAGCTAGAGACTTCAAATTTGGTATGCATGTTGATCATAGCAAGTTTCAGCCTACGGACGACAAATTGTCCCTGAAAGGGGCGTGGTCACTGTCGCCTGACCTCTTTAACGTTTGGAAAATAAGAGATAATATCTCGAAAATGGTACAAGATAGCCTCATTGCCCTCATAGTTTCTATCAAATCCGAATAGGAAGTCGTAGGATATACGCTCTATCGAATGTTTATGTTGCCGATGACCTCCTTGGGTGACCTCTAACCACCTTAAACGACCTTAATTTCTAGATTTGCGTTGCCTTATGCATCTTCGTAATTGGTGAATGGTGATCGCAAAGACTCCACATTTGATGTACAGGTTAAATGTGCAAGTCACAGCCTGCGGTCAACAAACCGTTCCTGATAGGGGCCTGGTCAGGTCACGTGACCCATTAAAAATTTTGGAGTCTCCAATCATATCACTGGAACGGCTGAACCTAAAGTCGTCAAATATTGTACACAAGTAGGCTGACAGGATGACATATCATCAACAACAGGGGCGTGGTTATGGTCACGTGACTGTTTTACAAAATTTTGCCCGTTTGTCGTGATGCAGCGCATCGCGCGGGTTTGTCAGCGACAGCTGAGCTACTTGTAGTTTTTAATCCGCACGGCATCGCGATGCCAAACGGCTTATATTTTACAACTGTGGTTTTTCTTTCTTATTCTTTGTTTTCGATGCCACCCGGCAGAGGTGTGAAT
>Ga0209780_1003741_pt1 | contig 11481 bp, 6 predicted proteins | sample WorMetexBAHAMAS2_FD_187384 | JGI IMG/M metagenome (GOLD analysis project Ga0209780, IMG submission 187384) | Marine gutless worms symbiont microbial communities from Max Planck institute for Marine Microbiology, Germany - Inanidrilus exumae... | ecosystem: Host-associated > Annelida > Digestive...
GTGTGGGATGGGGGAGTTGCGGTATGTATTTAACAGTTCTTTGTAATGTATTATATGCATAGTATTGTGTGTGTTGTGTTATAATCCAGCCACTGGCTGCTATATGAGAATAAACATAGAAGACGACCTGGAAACGGAGCAGGCTTATTCTGGAAGGAGTAGCTAGATAACCCAGGAAGTAAACGAGTAAGGAAGTAAATAAGTAAGGAAGAAATTATAAGGAAAGAAGACAGTAAGGAAGGCAAGTAAACGAACAATTTATATAGCGCCAAAATCAACAAATGAATAAGGCTGCATTACTGCCCCGGGGCCTGTACGGGGCAAGGAAACAGAAAGAAAATGTTTAAGAAAAAAAAGACTATTACTGACCTCACAAACGACAGAAAAAGCCAATGCTTTCTAACCATAATAACAAATAGGTTTTATCAAACACAATGACAAATACTATTTCCAAACTATTTCCAAACTATTTAATAGCAAGCAATATCAATATAGCATATTTATAATACACACAAACACACACATGTACAGAATCATAGCTACAACAAGCTGCATAAAAATGTGCATTTAAGCAACCTTTACAAATCGTCAAAGCAAGTAGAAGCACAAATGCACTCGACCCAAATATCCATCTAGAACTGAAATGGTCACAAAACAACTTTATACCTTTATTACACAAGACGTCTGTGGCACATTTGTACACAGATCTATGAATACTCTTCTTTTTTAACCTTTGTTCGATTTTTATTGCAAATATGTGTTTAAGTTTGACACATTGTGTGGTGGTCCCTCAACCACTCCAGTTGAAACTTTACTGACCTATAAAACTGTACAGTTTAACTGTAACAACAACAAAAAATATCAAATGAACATGGTTAACTGTTAAGGTTTTAAGTCCAACCCGACAAAATAGGTCATTTCAGAGACGTTCTTCCCAGCCAATCCCTTGGCTAAGTACTTAAAAAAACAAACACAACAAAGCAAACATGCGTCCGTAACAAAATATACCACAACATAAAATGAACCCAAAAAACTAAAGCCACGCTTGGTCGCCTCCTATGACGTCCGGCCTGGAAACAGAGAGGGCCTATTCTGGTTTCTGCACTTCACGAATTTGTCACGTACTTATTTAGACACTTACCCACTTACTTTCAGCCCTGGGACCCACACGGGGCAAATTAATATGGACTGTGGATAATAAACTGCACACATCTGCAGCAGGGGTGCAGCTCTTGTCAGGAAATCTGTAAGCAACAATGCAAACTGCAGTCTCTGCCAGTTATAACAAATACTGGTCTACCACATAGTTAAAACTTGCAAATACAATAGGTCAGACGTGTTGAGAATTTATAGTACAAGGTGATGAAAAAGAGAAGGCCATTCAATTATGCTGTCTGCAGTGATTAGATAGCATGCAACAACAACTGCCACATGTACACCCATTTCAACAGGCAAAAACCCTTTATTTTTTTCAATAATGAACCTACTTTAACAATTCCTGGTACTGTAATACCCTTATCATGTGCCCTTTATTTTATGAATTTTGTGAGCTAAATAAAAACCACTAAACTAAAGGCTGAAAATATGTAATGATTACTGATGATTTGAAATTACTCATTTGTTGGAATTGTGTTGTCAGAATTCGCCAAAATAAAAGGTTCCAAAATAATTTTCCATGTGTGAAGTTGCCAACTTTTACGGCAGCCAAATTAGGGTTTAACAGTATGCAGAATTATAAGGATGTTTAACGTAATTATGACTTTGTCCGCACATGTAAAATGTCACAGTACTACCTTGTGATTGTGAAACAGACCTCTTAGATCTGACGGAAGCTGCATGGTTTCCCCAAAAATAGATGGTATGGTAAACGCCAATGATTATGTTGTATGACAGCAACTGAATGTCAGGCAAGCAACGTCACGGGAACTGTTAGAATTAATCATCTGCATTCACACTCTTCTGTATCAACTATATCGTCCAGCACGCTATGCCAGCATTCATCCCATGTCTCAACTCAACAGTGAGCCTCCTGGTTAATGTTGAGTAACTGCGTTCATTGTGATGAAATTTTACTAAACTTGGCAGTACCGTAACAGATCCACTGCTGATATTCTATCAAACTATTCCCACCGCATCTTACAGTCTGATATGCAGTAAAACATTTTCACAATACTGTCACTTAAATTAATAAGGTACAGTAGCTACATTTTACAGGTGAGGTGGATAAATTTATAATCTTCAGGTGTGAAATTTCTTCAAGATTCTGTGCAACATGAATTTAAATTGTTTGTTTTCACTGAGTTATTAAAAAAATAAAACGGCTATTGAAAAAAACACGAAACACGGTGTATGCAGCATAAATAACCCTAATCAAAATGGTGTTCAACATGTTCACCACTTCCTGCAGTAATATTAATTACAGGAGTTACTGCAAAACTTTTATCACTCAATCTGTCATGTTCTAGCCATTCTCAATACACTGTTGAGACGTCCTTCAAATGTTTAATGTCTTGAATGTTCCAAACAAGCTTCCACCATTTTTTCCTGAAATTCTTGCACTGCTTTTGTGTGCTACACGCCTTGTAGACACGCCACGAACTAATGCTTTGTCAACACGTGCTAATGGCTGGCACTGTTTCAACACTTTTTCTTTTACTTCAACAACATCATGAATATAAACAAGAATAATATTGCAAACTATATAAATGTTTATACATTACCTATTTTGTTCCTGATAGTTGTTGTTGAAAAGTTTGTTGTATATATAACTGCAATCAAAAAATTGGTAAAACGAATGCCGTGATTCTTGTGCACCACCAACACCCTACGTGTTGAGTTTTACCCGGCTTCTCCATCGGAAATAAACCGATTTTACAGATGTTCTTAAGACAAAGAAACTGCAGTGTTGTGTGTGATGTGGCAAAACTGATCTCTAAGCAAGATTATTTGCATCTAGGAAATTTTGAAGCAATTCTTTTACTAAAAAAATTAGCTCCATGAGGGGACTGACGGTCGACTCTTCGCAACTGATGTTTATGCCAACTTCAAACTCACGTGACACAAAAACTAGGCTGAATATAAAAAATACGGCCCCATCAAATTTAGATATTGTGCCCTAGTTCAAGAATCCATAGTCAGTTGCCAACTCCGATTATAAATGGCGGAAACGGCCGGATTTCCAACTTTGAAGGGCTCATGACCTTGACTTTGGATCTGGTCATACTGCATACCGTTGTGCATCACTCATCGACCTCTACCTACATGCCAAATTTCATTTAAATCTAAAAACCTTAGTGGACATCCATACGTACGTACATTTGAGACCGGCATTATTAGGTCAACTCTACCTAAAAATGATAAAAATTTGATTTTATCAGCTCTGTCATTAGACAATCCACAATTTGCACGTACAAGGAAATAGTTAATACCAACTTTTATGCAAACAAGTTAGTAGGCTGTTTGACAAGCTTACACACGGTACTGGATAAATGCAAGGCAATCACTTCAGCTATGAACCTAGGTCAAGCCAGCTTCATCTGGATCTTGTGTGGCTGGCTGCCCCATCTGATGCGACCCAGAGAGAATTATCAATTGGATTTCATCCTTTCTTCGTTCATTAACTATCCCCGAGTAGTATATTATTCCACTGCCATCAGTTATCACCCCATTAATGTCAGCCGTTCGATACCAGTACCCTGTGATACAAGTGACCCATTATATATAAAATACTAGAAGTAAGACATGCTGCACATTTGCTTTTATACACAACTAATATGCCCTGAGAGTAACTGCCTAGGTGAACCAAACAAGGCAACAAATTGGATAAAATGTATGACACCAACAGAAATGAATGAAAATCAAATGCAGGTGCTGGGAGCATGCCTCACTAAGTTAGCCAATATTAATGTCAACAGCTGAAATGTCTACAGATATCTGTCACCAGATAATATTGATACAGGACAGACTGAGTACAGAAGGGATGTCTGCAGTCTGTTAACTCCAGAAATGCAACTCGCTGGCAAACAAATCAGAAGGTTCCACACAACGGCACTTGCAGTTCAGTACTGTACTCCAAGTAATGGAGCAATCGGTGGCACAGAACTGCCAAAGAAAAACAAACTCATGGCTGTCAATTAATATTCTATGTAGCAAGACCAGAGCAGAGATGACGGGCGACAGTTATCAAAGCCGTCTGAAGTGGCTGAGGGACAGGTTTCCAATGCTACGAGTCCGAGTCGAGACGTCTTAGCGACGTGCCGACGTGCTTCTTTGGGCTCACCATCTTGTCACGAGCCTCCTGCCGGCCACTCTCCTTGTGGTCATACATACACGCATGTTGCTCCGGCAGCCTATGCAACTCGCAGAATGTGTAACCTGTACGTTGCAAACACACATCACGCACCAATTATCACAATGAAACACCCACTGTTTCAGCAGTCTGCCGACGACGAAATGGATGCGTTTCACGTGTCGATGAAAGTGCTTTTTGACTATTTCACTTCTTTTAACACTGTTAGTTGGTATCAGTCAATGAACAACGTGTCACTCATCCACAGACGTTCTCCTCAGGAAAACGTGCAAATGAGGACCGAAGGAAACCAGGTTGATGTGAACAAATGTCATTAAAATGAACGTGGATGCAGCGATGTTGTACTCGAGAGCACGGTCTGGGTCTCGAGACTGTGTGAGACCAAAACTTTGCGGTACTGGTGTTGGTTCTGGTCTCGGCCAGTCTTGAAAGATTGGTCTTGGCTCTTTTCAAGACAAATCAATAATCTGTTAGCACATATGAGTCGTAAAATTATGATTCTTTTTGTGAAAGTTAATAACAAGATTGCAATTTTTTTATAAACTTCACTAATTGTGTTTCAGGAGGACTAAGACTGTGCCGGCGGCATAAATAAATTAAATTAACCGTTATTGTGAGCAACGTGTATTAGTTTTGTTTCATTTGCTGGTCTCTGGTCTCGAGAGAGCTGGTCTCGGTACTGGCACTGCTAGTATTGACTACAAGACTGGATGGATGATCTCTTCTGGAACAACAACAACTGGAGGAGGAAAAAGGCTGATAAAACTCTGTGTGTGTGTGCTGCCGACCACTGTCATCAACTATCTCTGGTAATCTAATCTTGAGAAAAACTAAAAGCATAATAACAACTTCTTGAACAAACAAAACATCAGTCGTCAAAAGCAGTAAAGATAATAACGTCACACGGACTGCACTGCCCAGCAGCTGCTAGACGTCTGAACTGGCAGACATCCACTGATCAAGTTACCAATCACAGCAGCTACTGGCTGAAATCATAAACTACTGGGACAACATTAGACATTTGTGGACACACCATCCTCCGTAGTTATTCCCACTGAAGACTAGTTACTGTTATAAGCGGTAAACTACAGTTTTGCTAGGACCAAAACTGACACAAACTGAGGAGAAAAACAGCAAGCTTGATACAATAAAGATCTAAAAAGAAGTAGACAACATTTGTAGGAGAACACATTGAGCTGCAGACAATATATTTGATGACATTATGCTAAAAAATATTCTAATCACTATCCTAAAATATAAATTCTTCAATTAGAACTTCCATTTCTACTTGCTGCAATACTCAAAACAGTTTCCAAGTTACTGGTTGCTTCACTAATTCTTCTCTGGTGGTAGTTGTGAAATTAAAGACGTTAACTCGGCGGGTTCACACTCACAGTAAATGACCATGTGTTCTTACCACATTTGCAGCGGCCGATCTCCATAAATGCTAACTCGAGACGAGCTTTGCAGCTGAAGCAACGCCTTCTATTTTTCTGTACAGGCCGCGATGGTGAACTGTCTCGACTGGTGTTCGAGCTTCCGCCAGCTGTCGGAGTACTGCAGTCGTCATCTTGCCTAACATCACATAATCACAACCGTGGACAAATGTAGCCACCATGACAAGTGACAACATATTACCATCACCACCACCACCACCAATGTAACAGTCGTTTTCCAGTAACTGGGTTAGCTATGGTTCCACTTTGATTTTCTTTCTCAACTAGTTCCGGCACAGGTGTTTTATGGACTAGATGTCTACTCAACCAACAGTGACAAATCAAAGCACAGACCCCAACCAAACAAAATCACCCAATGGCCTTTCTTTACACACCAACAGGCACAATTGTCTGACTTCGGCTAAAACCCAGGACCACCAATATCGATGTGGCTTGAATCACTGTCGAAGGTATGATCCATCAGACGGTCACCATTTTACTGTAACCTACCTCCAGATGTCATTTGGAAATGGCAATTTACTTCTAGAATGGTCAGTTCTCATATAGAAAAGAAGTGAACATTTATTATGCAGACGATCACAGGTTATTTCACTGAATTCGTTCACACGGTGTTCACCACCAGGTTCCTGAGGAAAGTGGCAATGCTCTCTTTTCCTGTCCCTTAAAAAATTTCTACTGAAATGACATTATCAGTGATGTAGGCTTCAAAACTCTACAATTACTGACAGTTGTTGCACAGAGTTGGCAAAGGCGGATGGCACGTGAGTGGTCTGTATTGTGAATTACACATAAATATCACCAGTCAGCTGCACATAGCAGTGCGGGTCTGTTTCTCTTATTTCACACAAATATACAAGAATTCAAAATCTAAGTAAATTTTGGGAGAATTATTAAGACATTTTGGTTGGCTATCAAACTTTAACTGAAATATTATACACATTACACATGTAAACACTATGAACAACTCTGGCAAAACATCCAACAAAATGAACACATTTATTTCACCATTTTGGCAGAAGTACACACAAACACACAATAAGCAGCAAATAACAAACTATAACCAAAAAAAAACCTAATTAGAGATGGGACAACATTTCTGGATGCTGCGTGCCCACTACAGGTGTTCACATAATATATTCAATAAAGACAAGCAAATACCAATATGAGTGTGGAGCAGAGCTCAGGGTTCAGCTGTAGCTCTAGCAGCAACAAGAACATTCAGTAGCATAAACAACTCACCGGACTGCATCGCTGGCTTCTGATGCTGCCTCAGCATCGGTCGACTGTGATAACTTGACAGCATCCGCGACTGCACACTGTGCATCTGTTATATACACATATCAGTCAATTTACACCACTAAACAGCACAACATACAAAAAACTGCAAATACACTAAAAAAACTTGTGAAAACAGCAATTACTCATTCTTACTCTCACTGAAAACAGTCGACATTAGCGACATATTTACAGCTCTACAGCACTTGCAACTGTAAAAGGCCGCAAAGCTTGTGAAATGATATGCAATAATGATAAACCAGCATAATGAGATGATGCATTTATGCACTTCACACTAGAGGTTCAGTTGGCTTGGGCCAGTGTCATTAGCACGATAATGGCTAATGTTTTGTCACAGTTACTACATTCACAGCTAACAATGTGCCACAATAACCTATAGACATTAAGTATAACAACACACGGACACTAAACCAAAATAAATTAGGGACTGACGGTCGACTCCTACTTACTGCCAAATTTAAAGTCAAGTGACACAAAAACTAGGACAAAAATCCAAAATCCGGCCCCGATAAGCTTTAGGTATTGAGCCCTAATTTAAGAATTTGTGGTCATTTGCCAGCCCCCATTATAAATGGGGGAGGAGATAGCCTTTGAAAATGGCCGAATTTCCAACTTTCAAGGGCTCATGACCTTGACCTTGGATCGGGTCATACTGCATACCGTCATGCGTTACTCATCGACCTCTACCTACATACCAAATTTCATTGAAATCGAAGAAAGTTTTTTGTGGTAGTACGGGCGGGCGGACATTTAAGACCCACTTTATTAGGTTGACTTGGAAGTGTCGTCCTAAAAAATGTGTTTTATTTCTTTTCAGCAGTGTAATAACCATAGTAAATAGAGGAAATCAATTAAAGGTAAATTGCGTTATACCCAGAAAGACAGGCAGTGAAATGATTTAATTCTTTTTGCTGGTACCATCTCAGCTGGTGAGTCCCAAACAAAGGGCCATTAACGGGTTGTTGTTGTTATTGTTCACTTGAATTAACGAATTAAATGATGATGATGACTGTTGTTATTAACAGATCATCTGAATGACTAACGCCTGCACTGTGAGGTTTATAGACAAACAAATGCAAGCTGTGTAACGGAGATGCGGCAATCACAAATGTGTCTCAAATTCCACTGAACAGTATCATGACATAAGTTAACAGCACAGATTACCATCATTTTTGATGCAATTATCGTCGACAACGGACATTGGACAAGTGCCAGATGACGGTGCAGAGGATGAGCTGCTCGGACCAAATAGTTTTGCATCACGCTCTCTGTTCTGTTGCTGCCGTTCTGTATGGCAAGCATTCAGCATCAAGCAATCAACAAGTAATTCACATCTGTAGTCCGTGAAAGATGAAAATTGTCTAATACATCTACCCAATCAGACTGTACTACATAGCATTCACAGATCAAGTTTGCTACATTGGTTGCGTAACTGTAATCAGTGCAGAAGCAGCAGCCAACCATAAACCACTGTCAAACTACAGCCGATAAAACGACAACAAAGAAAGCTGATACATAAATCTACAACTGCCTTTAAATTATTTGTTTCAATACGAAGTCACATTCACTTGCCTTTATAACAAACTGAGCACAGTCCCGATGTCTGTACAGACCTACAATGTCAGCCACACAATGCTGCTATACATTCTGCTATTTAAGTAACACATTAAATGTGGCAAAAAAAGTAACGCAGAGACATGGAAAATAGAAAAAAAGGCTTAAACCATCACCAAACATTATAAACAAAAAATCACAGTTCCATTCGGTTTATTTTTGAGCACAAGTGCATGGAAAATTGTCTTTTACATGAGCAAATGATCATGCACATGCGCACGTGATAAAAAAAAGATTTTGTGTTATTTACCGTGGACATGCGGGGCAAATAATGCTTAATGCATGTAAATCATACTCACCGTGTATGTGCACTGTGCACACTGAACATCAACATGGCCTAGTATGTACAACAGTGGTCGCTATATAACCATGTTTCGATAACCATATTTCAGTCACTGCATTACGTCCAATGGTGACCATTATTCTTATAACCACACTCAGTAATTTCCTATTACATGTAGTCTGTAAGAACAATGGTTGAAAAAGTAGTTCTTCTCTATTTGTGTGCGTTATTGCACAAGTCATCAGGAAAGTTAATAATATTAAAGTTAATAATATTAAATAAATAATAAAATAATTTAAATTAAATTTCTGGGGTTAGTTGTGGGAGGGGCTCCCAGGCAAAAAAACACTTTTATGGAAAATCCCCATTGTAAGCCAGAATCAAATATTTCCCAGGTCACACAGCATCAAAATCTACTTCCCGTGTGCAAGGATATTTCCATTGCTAGTATGAGTTCTCTGCCAGTGACCACTACTCTACATGTGTCCCTCAACATGCATGTCACATTACAACAATGTATGAACTAAGAGTCATCAGTGTAAGATATTTCGCATTTACTAATAAAAAATCAGTGTGGCCTGGTCCCCTCTGACCCTCTTCTCAGCACCAGTGAACATGACTACAGTAATTCCCACGCAGTCTCATCCTTCCCAATCAGACTGACACTTTAGTTCCAGCAGTTTCTGTTGTGTATACGTTTAAAGAAAATGACACAAACAAAACACAATGGATGTAATTTAACTTCAGACAAGGTGCAAAAAATATCCATTATCCACACGGTTACTGGACATCTCGTGGACAAACCAACTCACGGACAGTCAACTTGCTGACAAGTTCTAGGCCTGTATTTAAGGACAGCTTTCCGCACACAGCAAAGACATACTGTACACTATCCACAATATATTTGTGTTATCTGTAGTGTAGTTACATAGGCACAATAGCGTCATTATAGGGCGGGCAAGTTACAGGCGTAACTTGTCAGCGAGTTGACTGACCAATCCAATCCAATCCAATGTGATATAACGGGTTCAGGAAGTCCTCTACGTCCACACCTCAAATAACTTACCATAACATTATGCACAAACTGGTAGACCTCTAGTTCCTGTTACGTCTGATTTATAGTCGTAACTAACATCTCCATTAATCCTATATTTATCAATATTTAAAGCGTTAACCAAATCAGCCTGCACTACATAATCTGGTCAACTATTTCAGACATTAACAACTCAGGAACCAAGTGAGAATTTTCTTATATTATAGTGACAAGTAAGTTTCTGCAATGCAAATTTATTACAAAAATGTTATTTGCAGTCCATGCAGACTGCAAATAGCCTCAGCATGCACTACATTGCAGTGCGCACAGACTGCAATGTAGTGCATCCTGAGGCTATTTGCAGTCTGTGTCTCGTCTTTATATGTACTCTGTTGTTTCTTTCCTTCTGCTATGCCCCCAAAAGACCTAGCCCCTTTTTGTTATATATACCCCACAAAAAACCTCTTTTCATGATAAAGTATGAACTACCATCTTCTTGTTGCTGGTGTTTTCTGAGCTGAGTACATCTACATCAGCAAACGGGTATTGCAATTGTTGGGTAGTGTAAAAAACTGCCTCACCCACGAACCCTGCTGCGAACCTCCTTTCTTAAATGCGGTAAAACCTTTTAATGGGTGTCAACGAAGTGCATGTAAAAAACATTATGGTTACTGTGTCGGTTAGGTTTAGTGTTACGGTTAGGGTCAGTTCAGTTTGCCTTCTTAGCGGTAATAATTTGGTTGCATTATATATCTCCATCTGCAGAATGAAATAGAAAATCGCTGTGCGGACTGCAAATAGCCTTGAAATGCACTACATTGCAGTCAGTATGGACTGCAAATAACACCAACCAATTTATTAGGCCTCTAGTTGTAATGATTACTGAAGGGATAAAAATTAAATTTGAAGACAGCACCCGAGTCATCCCCAATAATAATGTACTATCTTAAACATGAGTTGGTTTGCCCGCGAGATGTACAGTTACCATCCACACCATTACATTTTGAGTAGGGTCAGTCTAAAACATGACGGGACAGACGGGATAGACAGGCCAGACGGGACAGCCTATACAGACGGGACAGCCAGTCTTGTGGCAGATGGGACAGCTATACAGCTATTGGTGGAACAGACGGAACAGCCTATCCACAACCGACAGCCGTTCATGGAGCAGACGGGACAGCCTTTATACAGACGGGACAGCTATGTAGGTGTGTAACTGTGTCTCAATCACCAAGATTTAAAAAGAGCTCTTTTGCATTTCCTTGCAGAGGAATGGAAAAAGCAAGATCATGCAGAACGTATTGCTGGCCACAAACTGTATCTTGGTTTGGAAGACAAGGCATGGCTCTACACAGCTAGGGATGACAAAGTTATAAGACAAGACATCACAGAGCTTGAATGTAGCCATGAAGAAGCAGACACCCGGATGGTTTGGCATGTGAAATATATATCTGATATGCAAGGTAAAGGCAATGTGGTTATACGCTGT
>Ga0209780_1003742_pt1 | contig 11481 bp, 13 predicted proteins | sample WorMetexBAHAMAS2_FD_187384 | JGI IMG/M metagenome (GOLD analysis project Ga0209780, IMG submission 187384) | Marine gutless worms symbiont microbial communities from Max Planck institute for Marine Microbiology, Germany - Inanidrilus exumae... | ecosystem: Host-associated > Annelida > Digestive...
GGTAAGGGAAAGAGAGAAGGGAAGAGGGGAATGGAAGGGGAGGAAAAGAAGGGGAAGGGAAGAGGAGGGTGGAAAAAGGCAGAGAATGGAAAGGCAGAGAAAGGGAATAGATGGGAAGGGAACAAAGAAAGGGAAGGGAAGGAAAGACGGAAAGGGAGGGAAGGAAAAGGAGAGAAATGGTGTGAAGCCAAGGAAACTGCCGAAAAATGATTTTAAAATAATTTTCATTTGCACCATCCCCGATCTGGGCCACATTTGGCATGTCAATGCAGGCCAACAGTATACTCATCCATGCCATATTTCATCGTGATCGGCATATACTACTATATATAACCACAAACAACCACGCAAAAATGACTGGTGTTGGAAATTATGGGGGCTCCTGAACCCACACCCCAAGACTGATCACGCCAAATTTGGCTTGCTTGGGTAGACCCATAGTGTGCACTTACCAGCCAAATTTTATCCAATTTGGTGTTTTCGATCACCCCTGAGAAGGGAAAACCGCTAATTTTACCGTTTTTCAACTTTGTCACTGTGGTGGCTATGCCCAGCATTGCAGAGACAGAGTTGAATGCAGGTGAACCCTTACAAACATTCCCCTATCCAACGATACCAAACTGGTTTCCAATTTCCAAAGCATTCATGACGAAGTGGTGTTCACAAACGTTGTTATTTGAAAGTATGACAAACAAACAAACAAAAAACATCGAACTTTTCCGCCACGTGGCGGTGCGCGATATCCGATCCCCGCCAAACTTGGCATGGTGATAAAGGAGGTCCGTACCTTTCTTGCACCTCCAAATCATGTTCGCCTATAACGCACAGTCTCGCTGCTAGGGGGCGGTGAAAATTTGAGGTAATGCACACACCCCTAAACTTAAACCCCAAAACTCCAAAATCTCTTGACCAAATCTGCCAAAACTTTAGTACCTGACAGAACATGAAGCTGCATACGAATGATTAAAATTTGGTAAAATCGCCCAAGGGATACGCCCCTGAGGGCGTTTATGTGCCAAAATTTTCATTTGGGCCCCACAACCCCACCCCTGCACCAACTACAGTGAAATTATGGCATCCCTAATCGGTGCAACGTGTCGCCCCTGCGAAGCGAAAAACCTAAAAAAAAGCCCTCAAAGTAACCGAAATACCGGCGATATGCACTGCGCTCAATGCTGCCGGTAATTAAGACAAGTATTTGATATTTTTTAAAATACCATTTTATAAGTATTTGTTACAACACTGAGTAACAGCTGGTCGCGCGGATTCAAATGCATCCTGTTGATTGCTTAGCCACAGCTGCTGATTATGAATTTCACACAAAATCATTTTAACGACCATTTTCATGTCTACCTGGCTTAGCCAATGCCCCTGAAGGGTATCCACACCCGATAATAATAATAATAAAACCAATTTGTAACGCGCCAGATGCCAGTTTAAATGATCCTGAGGCGCGGTGCCTTCCATAAAAACCAACCAACAGTCTTAATGCTGAACAAACCGCCTGCATACATTCACAGCTGACTAATGCATCTAGATAAACTATATTTTTAAACCAACAGTTCTGATAAATACAAGTGAAAATAAATTACAAATTTGTAGCAGCAAACTGATATCAGATAGCGATATACATTAGCACGAGAGAAGTCGATGCTGGACAGCAGCGAGGCATGTTGACCAAGTGCCTGCAGTGAGGCATCAGTCACCAACGTGCAGCCACCGAGGTTGAGATCTCTCAGTTGGTGGCAATTGTGTGCCAGCGCAATGACACCGTCATCACCGATGTGGACACAGCGCCGTAGGTATACCACCTGCAAGTACCTGCAGCCAACTGCTAAACTCACCAGCCCTGACAAAAACACCTGCTACAATCAATCTTCACCAAAATAAATCCAACAGACATTACGTTACAATATAGGTTTGAAAACAATAACAAATGACAGGCTCAACTATAGTAATGCACTATTAACAAAATTTCATCCTAAAGAAAATTACATCAGTAATCATCAAATTTTATTTAACAATTAACTGTACTCTCAATATTCATAGAAAAATCAAGTGGCAACAAAACCAAAAAGTAGTTATCAGTACATTAGTGCTGTAACGATTTTAGATCTGTATCGAAATCGTGATTTCTTTTAAAAATTGAAGACTAGAACAATAAGCAGTGTTTGCTAGCTGCTGCAACACTCGCAGGATGGATGGGTGCTGCACCCCACCCCTAAATTGGCATGCAAGAGTGAACCGATGCCATATTTGAGCTTGGTCAATATAAGCTGTTGCTCATGCGAGGCAAAAAATGCTGAAAACCACAAAAGGCACGATTTTTACCAAATCTTCAAGTCTGGAGGCTCAACCCCTCCATGATCAGGCAACATTTATGTGACAGTGGACGCATGGTGTGTTGTACCATGCCAAATTGACCAGGATTGATATGCTGTTGCTTCTGAGATACAGCGAGATAGCAGTAAAAAAATGCAAAATTTAACCAAACCCACCTCTATTTGGCACCCAACTAGGGGTAATCCTATTCAAATTTCAGCAAGATCTTTAGCAACAGAAAACTAGTTTCCACATTATTATGCAGTGTTGTTTTAGTAATTCTGGGTTTAGCCATTTTGCTATAATACCAGCTTGTGATGGATGGACTGACAGACAGACACACGACCACAGCATATACTGCTCTAGCAAAATGTCGCAAGGTAAAATCTCAATCGAAATTGGTCATTTTTAACAAATCTGGATCATTACAGTGCTAATGGGACATATAAAGAATTATAATTTAATAAAAAGTAAGTATGAAAACCCTGAGATGAGACATCTGTGCGACTCATCTTGGCAGCATTCAGATCAATCGTCTGCAGTAATGGACATGATGTGGAAATCACTGTCAGAGCAGCATTGCTCACATCAGATTCACTCAGGTCAAGTTTTTTCACTTGCTTACTCACAACCTATATAAAACAAATCTCTTACCACAAACTGCCACAAGCTGTACCAGTAAGCTCAATGTGATGAAAGACAAGAAACAAAGCTAACATTACACAGACAGAGACCATGCTATGCTCTACGTATTTGAAAACTGTTAATTATAAGCCATATCACAGTCAAGTCTGAGAAATTTGCATTGCATCCTACCCGCAACAAGTGACATTCATTTGCCTTACAGCAGTGGACTGCCAGAGGACAGGGTCTGCAAACAAGCCCAGAAAATATTTTTAAAATACACTGTTACTATGATGCAAGTTTCCTGCTCAAATTTACCATTATTCAGCAAAGTGGCCATATCTCTTCTTTTATGGGTGACAATCTTAGATGGGTTCCCTCCAGTTGTCTGCCATATGTTTGACTAGTTTCATAGACAAGTGGCGCCGCTACCACACAGGGACTGTGATATATGCTACGTCAGTTGAAACTTGTCAACTGCTGCACACTGTGCAAAAAATCACATTTAAAAGGCTTGCAGTAGAAAATAACCTTCAATGTGAGTCAAGGTCATTGAATTGCCTCTATTCGATACTTCCTAATAGCGGTCTGTAGTAACGACTCTACATGGTACTGTTTCCGAGATATTACCACATTTACAGTGTACATGACTGGCTGTGACCGTGATAAGTCCTTTGTTTTCAAAAAGATACTCGAAATTACAAGAAACATGCACTTTCCGATTCATGTGTGTTGTGTATTTTCCGATCCTGCATTTTTCCGTTTTGGTACAATACTGGCTTGCGACGTACAAATGGATGGACGGAAACACAACGACAGCATATACTGCAGTAGCATGGTGTTGCGCGGTAAAAACTTGTGGTAAAAACTTGGCAGTACATATTATCACAGGTAAGTGTCAAAGCACAAGTACTAATTATCCTGATACAAACTAGAAAAGGCCAGCACTCACAAGAGTGTAAGGAACCATGCCAGCAATGTTTCTGTGACTCATCACCTTTGATCTTTTGACCCTAAAATAAATGGGTTTTCAGGACCCATTGTGAAACATTTCTGTGTCAAGTTTGGCAATCCTAGCCACATCAGTTTTTGAGATGTGGTGCATAAAAACAGACAGACACACAGACAAACTGGGATTAAAAAAACAATACCCCTGCAACTGCTGTCGGTGTGGGTAATTAATTATACAATCAACACAGATTATACAAATAACGCAGATTGAACCTCAGTCCATGCTGATAACCATTGAGGCACAGTGCACAGTGTGCAGCACACTTTGAATTATGCACCAAACTGCATTACAGCACAAGTAGTATTGACAAAACAAATTACTGAAAGTTTTAGGTCAAAGTTCAAGAGTCTTAAATCAAGACATTTCAAGTTTACATACCTTAGCTATGTTCTCATCAGAAACCAGTCCTCTCTTCTGCATCAAATAAAGGATACGTGCCTTCAAATTTGGAGGCAAAGTACTAACACCATCAACCAGTGTTGCAAGATTATCAATCACCTTTAGCAATGAGCTGCACACGATGGAACGGTAACAAAATACAACAGCTAGGACATCTGTATGGCAGAAACATGATGACTATACTACAGTGTTTAAGCAGAAGCAACTCAACTGTTAGCACCGGGATGACAAATGATGGACAGGTGAGCCTAACCATGCCCTGAATGGAAGTGATCAGGCTCATGTGAGTGACACCCCAATGAGGGCACTAAATTCTGGTGGGGTAGGTAAAAATTGCATTTTTCGACCAATCAAAAAGTCTCTGATTCAACACCTTGTCATCGAGAATTTCTGTCGATCCGCCTCGGTGGTCTGCATCGATGCTGGTGCACTGGCGGGGGGATATGTGGTGGCATCAACAAGACTGGTTGTAGTCAAAGATTGTTGATTACACTTACCCACTTGTGCATTACATGACAAAGTGTATATGTGACACACAGCATCACATGCTTGTTTTGCAGTAGTTGAGCTACTGCAACAATGCGTGTACAAAACAATGCAGGTAGTGGAATAAAAAGTGACAGTTGCTGAAAGTGATCCTGAGGCTCATACACGATCTGTTTGCATTATTCGTACAACAGCTGATAACATTTCAACTGACATAAAGTGTAGTGTGGGTCCCTCGACAACAGCTGAGCCTCTTGTTAATTTCTGTACTCCCAATCATATCTTTGGAATAGATGAAGCTAGGCACCTCACATCTTGTGTGCAGAGCGACGCTGTCGACTACTGGTGCACATTATGACGGATTACTACAATTGGGATATGTTCAGGGTCACAGGACTTCCTTCCATTTTAGGAAACAGCTGATCTCGGAGATGACACAAGATCTAGAGACATAGTTGAGTGGAAGACTAATAGGAAACTGTATGTGGCTTATTGAATGACACCAATGCCAATGACCTTGAGTGACATTAAAGGTCACTTTTGCTGTTCGAAACCTTTCTAACTTCCACACCATCGGAAATATAGCATGTATTAATATTATGTTTACACATGAACAAGAAAGCAAGTGGCTCGAAATTTCAACTGCCTTGTTGAAAATGAAGGACTTCCCAAGGTCGCAGGCAGTCACGTGCACTGCAAATACGGTTGTATCTCTGAAACAATGAAAGACAGACACGTTGTTACTACAGACCACTAATAAGAAGTGATATAGGGCCTGTCGAATAAGGGTCTGGGTTAACACTGCATTGGCTTCATCGGCGCTGTCGACACCTACTCATTCAGTTCCGCGTGGGGGGCGCCCGGTGGGGTGCTGGTCATTACACGTGCCGGCTCTTACTACCATAATCGTAGACCGAAGAACACAGTGTCAAGGTAATTAAGTCCTCAAAGCAGTAAAACTGTACCAGTAATGTGTGAATGACCATATCTATGCGACCCACCCACTGTATGCCACGCTTTTGAAATCTACTTAGCACTAGTGGCTCGCCAAGTCTAGTCGACTTCGAAGCGGTAATTACGCAAACACAGGCCTAGTAGTCCTAGTTTCGTGGCTGGGTATAAATTTGGATCAGACTTCCAGGCAGGTGTTTATAGTCGCGTACGACGTCAGTAAAACGAGATGCTTAGAAAAAATCCAACGAATGCTGGACGCAAGCAGCAGGTCGTTGATCCGTGCCCTGTCTGTGACAAGTCGGCGGGCAAAGACACCATTCAATGCACCGGATGGAGTCATCGATGTTCCGTGCGATGTCGACAGCGGATTTCAGCTTGTACGCGATGCCTGGCGACTGCTACTTTTACTGTCCGAAATGTGTTACAAGTGGTGTCAAAGGAGAAACGTTCGATCACCAGAAGAGCTTACAACGGTACAAGTCTTAATTTGTTATCATAGGCGCCGACTTTTCTTTTTACATCAAAGGGCAAATGACGAAATCCTGTCTCCTCTCCTCCTCTCCGTTACCTTCCTCTCCTGTACCCTCGGCTCCTGGTGCACATCGGAGTCAAAACGTGCAGATCTGTTGGTAGCAGTTTATGTTGATTTTCCACAGGAAAAAAGTACAAATTTTTGCACAAAAAAACTTGCTACCGTACCGTCCGTACGGCGTTACCATCTATATTATTGACGGCCAGTGCCACAAATCTATAAATTCTAGGACTATTGAACTTTGTTGAACAACATGCATATACTTGTTTTAAAATTGTTTTTAGCTAGACTATATTATTTTCTTGGTTTCCTGTTGTGCGGTGGACTTAGCTAGCATTTAGCTTTTAGGTGCATGTTAATACTTAATGCGTTCATAATATATTGTGCGTTTAATGTGTTGTGTAGTAATTCATGAGGGGGCAGCACGTGGCGGGCCAGTAATGTTACGTCCCGGAAGGGCAACACCTTGTTTCACTTGCATTGTTTTGCTCGCCGTGCGTCTGTCGTCGTCTGTAACACTCCACGACGCAACCTAACCCACCAGGGGGCAGCACGCGGCGGGCCAGTACTGTTACGCCCCGCATTGTTTTGCTTGCCGTGCATCTATCGTCGTCTGTAACACACCATAGCGCTGTGTTTCACTTGTATTTTATTTGTATTTTCCGCTGTAACAGTGTGCAAATGTCACCTGCGAATGTCACATTGAAAGAAAAGGCTACTTAATTACTTACTTTCGCCCCGCGGGGCCGTGGTTTCAATATTTGGGAGGCAGCGCCCACGTCGCCCCGCCTCACCGACGTCTAGCACCGAGATGAAATAAGTCCGTAATACTTTACACTGTACGCGTAAATCGTAGCGAAATTCATGGAATAGCTCGTCATTTTTTTGCCAAGCATGCAAGAACGCACCGGTCGTTTGTGGTGCTCAATGATGACGACTCCACATGTGTAGCGTAGATCAGGGATATTAACAAGGCCCGAGGTGTCAAGGCCAAGGCCAGAGACATACAAGGCCAAGGCCAAAGACCCAAGGTCAAGGCCAAGGCCAAGAATGCGAAAGTAAATTTCTCCAGTAAATGCCACAGTTAATCCAGTATTTCAATTACGAGTCATTTTTTCGCTGTTCTCCAGTAATTCCGAGTCTGTCTCGGGGTTCAGTGACTTGACGAGATGTGTGTAATAAAGTCATTAGAGTTGCCCTGCGCTGCGGGGAGTCAGTCATAAACTGACCAGCAGCTGCGATCTGTTGATTATCCAGGCTCGGCGTGTTAGCGAGAAATGCACGCAGATCTGACAGTGACAGTATTTATTTGATCGAAGTAATGAGACAGTTGATGCTCATGACGACGGTCAGCTGTTTGGGTCAGAGGAGTGGCGTAGTGCCCAAAGAGCACTGGACTTCTTTGCCGGCGAAGGATAATTCAGTATTGCATTATTTATATAATATGGCTGTTGGCCTCGTTTATTATTCCAAGGCCAGAGCATTCAAGGCCAAGGCCAAGAAATTAGGCCTTAAGGCCAAGGCCAAGGATTAACATCACTGGCGTAGATACGCACATAATTTTAATATGCGTGTTAAATGTTTGTTAACAATTCTCTACAGAAAAACTCTAGTGCGTCCATCCGTCCCTCCCATTTAACTGCATTTAACCCTATTGTGTTGCAGCTTGCGCGACACATCTACGGTGCTGTCGTGTGCGTCTGAACGGCGCATGATGGCTATATACAAAGCGATTCCAGAGATGATGTGCGACGCATCGAGTGGCAGAAACGAGTTGGTTGACACAGTGTCGATTCCACGTCGCCATGCTTGACGTTTTTGAGCCACTGTACGTAGGAGATGGCAACTGCCTGTACCGTGCGGTGTCTCTAGCCATTTATGGCACGCAAGCCTACCATCACTATCTTCGCATATGCACATCGATGGAGCCAACTGAACATTGTGACGTCTATGACGTGTCATCATCACAGGCGCATGCTGACCTACACCTCTTTCCATGTGCTCCCGTAGACAACATCATTCACGCCACTACAAAGTCTGGCGAATCGGCAGAGATGGCACACGTCTATGCGTTGAGTGCAGCACTTGGTGTCGTCATACACTCGTACATGCCAGCGTGTTCCTCTGTCGGAATTGCCAACCCCTGCCCTACACACGTCAGGTTGTAGGCCGCGATGTCCGAACCGCCGGCGCTCCTCGTTTTAGTTTGATGTGGATGATGACATCATCACCAAGTCACATGATGCTGTTCGTTGCGAATCATTTCTCATTGCTCTCGCCGCGCACTGCAACTGACGACGTTAAGACAATTAACGACAACGCTGTGGAGACATGCACTACATTAGCTTGTGCTGAGACTGTTCTGCAACCTGCTAGCAATTGGCCCGTGTCTGCCGACGAAGACAACGAACTGTCGGATAGTGAGACATCAACGTCAAGTAATTATGATGTAACTGTCCGTCATGATGCAGCCAGCGAGCACACAGACGACGTAAAGGAATCATCTCCCCGGAAGGCATGCAGCCATTACCGCGCGACGAAGGCTTGACGACGCCTGAGGTGTTAGACCTGTTGAGGACGTCGTCTTCTAACATTCCAGTGCTACAGTCCGTTCCCAATGGTACGAAGAACGATGTATACTGCCTTGTGGACAACACGAAGAACATCAAACAGCGTGCGGAAGGACTCCACAGCATGTTCGTCGACGACTCGTCTGGAAGCACTCGCTGGCACGCGCTGCAGTCTTTCCATACATTAAAGACAACAATGGACACTTCCGGCGAATCTACTGGATTGCTAGTCAGAAAGCTTATTGCCACGAAGTTAAAGTCGACGGCAAGAGGACTTACGTACCGATGGACCCGCAACCGTCTTCCGTTTACACGTTATGACGGTACTACTCTACACTGGCAGCCAACAACACCATCGTGGAACATCAGTATTGTGAGGCAGACCGGGGGTTGTGTGCCCGAGGCGACTTTCGTTTGGTGCCAAGCCACGTGCGTCACCGACTGACTGTCGATGTGTGGAAAACGATGTCAGCAACTGCGCGGCGAAAGGCGGCTGACGCGTGCTTCAAAGTACCGACGTCGTCAACCGTCACGTCTACCGACGGCGGGCTCGCCGTTCCAGTGACCCCAGGAAATGGGAAGAAACCATGCCAGCGTAAGCGGAAGCAAGCTGAAAAAAGCACGTCACTGCCAAAGAAAAAGCCTGCGAGTGTGGTGTGTATGGATGATGACTTCGTTTCTGAGTTATAGTTGATGACTGTGTTCTGTTTGAACTATTACTACAGGCGCTGACTGCAGTGTCTGCTTTACTACTTCATGTTTTGTACTGTCAAATTTCGTATGCTTATGCTTAATCAGTATATTTGTATTACGTTGAAACAAACAGAAATACGTATAAAACTGACAATGTGGTCACAGTATGAAACTTAGGCAGTCTTGAGATTGCTGTAATAAGTTACATGTAAAATGTATGAAAATCTTAACTTGAAAACTTATGATAAGCTTTAGCTAAACTTATGATAAACATATGCTAAACGTAGAATTTTTCTTAGATGTTTTGTACATCGGGCCTCACATATAATTAACTCCAGTCACTTACAACACTACGTAAAAAAATCCCAAACTTACGTGTACTGTAACTATGGTATCGATTTTGTTATCCAGTTAAGAACACTATTGGTTTTCATATCTTGTAGTCATAATGGTATTTATAACTTTAGTGCTATTGATGAATATGTACAATATTGCCTTGACTTAAGAACAATCCAAATTATTTTAATTTTATTAATTTCTTAATTTTTAATGACGTAAACATTACATTATACATTATTGTGCAAATGTGTTTTGTCTCTCTATTATGTCTGTCTGTTTATTTGTGTATGTTTTTTGTATACCATAAATGGTGAATAAAGATGAATATAAAACACAACTAGCCTTTCACATTACGGTGTCCAGTCAAAACGGCCCTTTGTCAAAACGGCCCCAATGTCGTAAGCAATAACGGCCTTTGATAAGCATGGCCTTTAACAAAAATGGCCCCGCATCAAGAGTCATAATGGTCGTCCTTCATTGCAAGTTTCAAGTATATTTTTGGAAGAAACAATTATACTGGAAAACGGTTTTGCATGGAGGACTTGCAACTAGACCATTTCACTGGCATCATTTCATAGATATTTGCAATATTAAGTCCTAATGCAAATGTCAAAATGCTGGGTCCTTTTGTCTTTTTGGATTAGAGCTGTCAACAATAACAATACACCTCATCGGTCTTAAACTTAAGTTTTACAAGTGAACTGGGGCCGTTCCATCAAAGGCTGTTTCAACTACAGTGGGGCTGTTTCGTCTTGTGCCGTTTCAACAAAACCGGGGCCGTTTTGACTGGTAACCCACATTACACATCAAACAATCTAAACCTATTAGCTGCCAGCAAACGCATAAGCCACAGGCCTCAGGCCTGTCACTCACACATCGTCTAATGACCGGCGCGCGTGCGCCGCCACGCGATATTGTATTAGTACGTGCCGCAAGGGCCGATGCAGCGTTAACCCATAACGTCGAATAATGGTAATTGTGACGACCTTGACTGACCATCAAAGTCATTCACGTACTGCAAGGCATTTCAAATGTGATGTTTTTACAGTTGTGCAGTAATAATAATAATAATAGTGATAAGATTTCACTGGACATAGTGCATCACTCGGTCCATCTGTGATAGCTCAGCTTTATGTCCCTAGTTGGCATCAGTGCTCTAATTCTCCCTCAGAGCTTTGAAATTTGTCTGGGTGACAGTAAGGGAATATATAGTAATACATATAAAGAACTTAATATTACTAAAACATAGAAATTAAGATAATTTTTTGACAAACGATTGATTTAGACAGACCCGACCGGGGTTAGCATTAAGCCTGTTCGACATTCCGGACGTTCTACACGTTCAGCACTCCCGCCACACCAGCATCCCTGCACGCCCGCGTTTTACCAAATGCGGTGAAGACCAAGTATTATATCGGCACTCCCGTGCTGTCACCAGAACCCCAAAATCTTGTCACATCACTCCTGTTCTTAGATCTCTTCACTGGCTCAGAATAAATGAACGTATCAAATATAAACTCCTTTCTGTCACATACAAGGTTCTCACAACT
>Ga0209780_1003743_pt1 | contig 11477 bp, 7 predicted proteins | sample WorMetexBAHAMAS2_FD_187384 | JGI IMG/M metagenome (GOLD analysis project Ga0209780, IMG submission 187384) | Marine gutless worms symbiont microbial communities from Max Planck institute for Marine Microbiology, Germany - Inanidrilus exumae... | ecosystem: Host-associated > Annelida > Digestive...
CTGAAACTAGGGTTAGAACGATACCGGTATTTGGGTATTGGTCCAATACTTTTCTTAGTAATCGTACCCAATACTGGGCAGACAACAGTCTGTGGCGCCGTCTGGCCACCCACGACGATCTGATAAGCCGCAGTTCTATGCGTGCGTTAGCATAGGATTACAAAGCAACGCTTGTTATGCAATCGCAAATCCAATGATGTACCCCAGGGGTGGGGGTGTGGGTAAAGTGCGCGTGTGAAATCCGATACCAACAGTTAATTTGTCACGCGTCGCGTCTATCCACTCCCGGCGACGCTCAAACGACTGAAGCTGCTTGATGCCGCCATGATGTGTGTGTGTGTGTGTGTGCACCACGCATCTTGGCAGCATCAAACAGCTTCAGTCGTCCAGGACTGTGGCTGACAGCTTTAGCAATCGCCAGTCATAAATAAACTGCCGCCATACGAATGGGAATTACTCAGCGCCCGCGTGTCGGTCAGCGGCATGGGTGGTCCTATGGCGGGCGGGCGGTGTCTGAAATGAGTGAATGACACCGGCGGCAAGGTGACGAGTACATAATGCTTGTACTTCACGGCTCTCTCCATTCCCACAGTTTGCCGGTCACTTTCAACCGACTACGCGGGTCTGCTTGGTTAAGTAGCATTCTCACTGCGGCCGTAAAGCATGCGTTGTTATTGTGGTAACGCGCGTCTTACGATCGTCGCGCGTTACGTCCGTAACCTGCATGTTACGGCGGTCGACGGGCGTAATTAGCACACCTTCAATGCTAAATTTTAGACCGTCCCCTGCGTTCGCACACGTTCGATTGCAGGCGTGCTACGGCCGTCGACGGCCACAGTGAGAATGCTACTTCATACTCGCCAGTAGTACTTATGTACTTTTTATTAGCATGAACGACGTCACTTCCGGTATCGGTATTGGTATCGGCATCGTTAGAAGCTAAAGTATTGGGTATTGGGTGCTGAGCTTGGTATCGTTCTAACCCTAACTGAAACATGCATGGGGTAACCCTATGCGAATACTCACTAACACTGCCCAGTAGAAACACAGACGCGCAGAGAAACGAAGGACGTCACGAGAGTAAGGCTCGGTAGAGTTCACGGCCGTCGACACCGCTCGTCAACACGGGCGACATAGTTGACACCCATGTCTACAGGCCGCGTTCACGCTATCACCATATACGGGGGCCGTCTTGAAGGCGAGTGCTCCCAGGTGGTCTGGACAGGCTCCCGTGAATGTTTACTGACACAACGTTGAGAAAATTAGTCCCGTGCGGGACTGACGGTCGACTCTTCTAGGGACGCGGAACAACAGAGAACATGAAGAAACCAGATTTTCAAGGGCTCCCCTCCCCTCCTTTCTGTCTGTCTTTCTTTCTTTATTGCGGGCAGAGGTCCAGCCTGCTTGTGTACCTCAGCTCTGAGACCATGCAACGGTCCTGTGCGCTAGCCCAGGGAGAGGAGAGGAATTTGTAGGTGTGTGCGGACGTGTGCGTGAGTGCGGCGAAGGCGGGGTATTTAGTAGGACGTGAACAGCTTGTCAAGTATTCCTGACGCGCTCCCTCTAGACGTGGTCTATTGTCTGGCTTAGCACCGACTGACGCTGTGGCGCTGTGTGTTGCGCCAGCCAGTGGCCAGCCAAGTCTATTTACTTTAGCTTACGCCGGCGCGGCAAACAGCCTTGACACTGTGATCAGGTGTAAGCAACGGTCACAGTAAAGAACACCAACAATGAGATCGGAAGAAAAAATTTTTTGAGAATCACAACTCACGTTTCTGGCAAGTTCAGAATCATATGACATGAAAACTAGGACAAATGTCATAAATCCGGCCTGATAAAATTTAGATACTGTGCCCTAGCTTAGGAATCAGTGGTCAGTTGTCAGCTCCCACTGTAAATGGCGGAGAAGATATATGTTGAAAATGGCAGGATTTCCAACTTTGAAGGGCTTGTAACCTTGACCCTGCATTGGGTCATACTGCATACCGTCTGTCATGCATCACTCGTGGACCTCTACCTACATGCCAAATTTCATTGAAATTGAGGAAACGTTTTTGGACAAACGTACGTACACGCAGATGGACGGACCATGCCAATTTCAAAGTCACGTGACACAAAATCTAGGACAGATTAGAAATTTCAAAAATTCGACCTGATCAAATTAAGACATTGTGCCCTAGTTCAGGAATCAGTGGTCAGTTGCCAGCTCCCATTGTAAATCGCAGAGGAGATAGTTGCTGATGATAAATTAGCACAATACGGCACTGACGGTCGACTCCTACTTACTGCCAACTTTGAAGTCACTTGACATAAAAACTAGGACAAAATAAAAAATCCGGCCCCGATAAGCTGTAGGTATTGTGCCCTAACGTAAGAATCCGTGGTCATTCGCCAGTCCCCATTATAAATGGGGGAAGATAGCCTTTAAAATGGTCGAATTTCCGACTTTCGAGGGCGCGTGACCTTGGATCGGGTCATACTGCATACCGTCGTGCATCACTCGTCGACCTCTACCTACATACCATATTTCACTGAAATCAAAGGAACTTTTTTGGACGATGGAGAACTACTACTTACTGCCAACTTTGAAGTCACGTGACACAAAAACTAGAAGAAAACCGGCCCCGATAAGCTTCAGGCATTGTGCCCTAATTTAAGAATCCGTGGTCATTTGCCAGCCCCCATTACAAATGTGGGAGGAGATAACCTTTGAAAATGGTTGAATTTAATACTTTCGAGGGCTCGTGACCTTGACCTTGGATTAGGTCATATTGCATACCGGCATGCATCACTCATTGAACTCTACCTACACGCCATGTGGAGGGACAGTCAGACCCCTCCCCACCAGCTAGGGGTCTGCGTGAGCGTTGTAAGCTCCTTAGTGAAGTCCGGGGAACAGCCCCAGCCGCTGTTGATTTTTTTGTGGTTTGAAGCCCCAAAATTGGGTCTGGTAACAAGTTTTTCCTGTGACAAGCCATATGGGGCGCGATCACCCCCTTTGCCCCTATAGATCCACCAGTGATGGAGATTGCTAAAGGCGTGCTTGAAGGTCGCAAATGTGCTCAATCACAAACGGGGGTAGGTTGGGTAGCCGGAAACCACAAAACAACCTCAACTGCCCTTACAGTGCACCAAGGAACCAGACACTTCGGACCCAAGACGGGTTTGGTCGGTCAGAACTGTCCGACTACCGAAGAGTCCAAAAGTTTGGACCTAAGTGCCTAACTGTCTTGCCTCATAGACAAAAGTGTCGCATCCTATTTTTATAGTAAGTTGCCTGTACCACTCTTTCAAACGCCATCTGTATAATTAACTCCTCAAGAAAGCCCTTCACTTAGCGTGTAGTATTACTTCAAAGACGATAACTTCACCATGTGACGTGCGAAAATCGCAAATTAGTTGTGAGGCAGGTACGAACTGTCCGGATACTTCGGCACCAGTGCCCAAAAGATTGTTAGGACCTAAGTGCTGAACTGTCTCACCCTAAATTGTCTGGAAGTTTTGGGGTCCAAGTGTCTTGCCATTTTTGGGGGTTAAGTTAACCGTGTATCACTATTTCAAGTGACCATACACAAAAAACGACGATTTTGAACATAAACGACCTTCACTTACTAACCTGGAATATTAGCCAATTTAGCCTACTTCAAAAAGACAACATCATCATGTAATGACTCTCAAAAATCGCAAGTCGTGTTTCGTTGAGCAATAGGCCTGAGGCAAGACATAGCCTACTTAATCCAAAGAAGCCGTCTGTGTGCCTTAACATTATGTGCCCTAAAAGCAACTGCAATGACTACTCCAGGTGACTACTCGCGAGACTCGCATCTGAACAACAGGCCTTCTGTGTAACGAACACGCTACTAGGCTTATGCGAGAGACGACGTTAATTAGTGAACGGTCTCCTGCAAAGACGCCATCTATGTGTCATCTATGACGCCATCTAGTGCCTAGCCAAGATTAATTCAAAGACAATAGCTTCGCCAGGTGACAACTCGCGAGAATCGCGAGTCTTTGAACAATAAGCTAAGCGCGTAACAAGCAATCATGAGTAACCTACTCAAGTCAATGCGCTGGTCGGACTGCTATAGTTACTAAACCATATTTTTACATCTGAGTGCATCGCTCTGCATTTTCAACTGCAGTTTCTGACAATATTATTACTTGTATTTGTAACGACTAAATGTTTTGTTACGACCACCGAACTTTCACCGCCATCGCAGTGGTTGGCTACCACCGAACCAACACCACCACCGCGGTGTTTTACAGTGTTCTTTGTGGTCTTTCTGGGCGCTGTTTCGCAGAGCAGCTATAGTCATCTAAATGCCGCGTCATTTGATCCCGTGTGAATACACGGCGAGTCCGCGACACCGCCCGTCCTCCCTCGGGCATCTGCTTCCCCACCTGCAACAGGACTGCTGGGACAGTCTATGCACTGTACTCAGTGAGGTCTCACTTAGTGCAGCCCATACCATCGCATGCAGTGACAGCCGGAACGATCTCTGAAAGTCGTGACATCCATCTGTTTCCGATTAACAACCCTAGCCTCGACACTGACCAACATCCAATATCCACCACTGGCACAGTGGTGGCATGTCAAAAAAACACCAACAACGACCCAGCTGCAAATTCCTGCCACTGTAACAACACTAACTAAATGTGTATGCATATATTTTCATTTACATTAAGCACTGTAATAAACACATTTGATGCCTGCTGTCTCGATCTGTGTTTTTGTTTTTGACAGAAAGTGCCGCCATTCAACTGGTTCAACATATACAATACATGAACACTTAATTTAACCTCAGCAAGAAAGATTACTTGCCTACATTACGACTAGCGGAAAAACATTTTAGCATTATCAGTCCGGGACCTTTTGGCCGCCAGTCCAGCAGAGTAATCCTAACCTCCTAACCATAACGTCAACCTTAATGTGCACCAGTTAACACAGTCACACTGAAAATAGCCCTGGGACCAGCAGTAAGGTGAATTTCAAGCAAATGCATTACATTTTTTATGCCTCTTAAAATGTTTCAGCTGTCTATCTGTCACCAGCATGCAGTTATGTCATAGGTAGTGTTCTGTGGACACTTCGGCACTAGTGTCGAAATATCCCAAGCCTAGGACAGAAGTGTCCAAGCCCTAGGGCTGAAGTGTCCCAGCCTTAGAACCGAAATATCTTGGCGCTGAAGTGTCTTGGTTCCAAACTGTCTGTCAGCTCTACTAGAACATTTAATCGCCAGCTTATTTTTCATGTAATTTAATGTCACATCGCCCAAACAAAAATAATGCAACAACACAACAGTTAAATTTACTAAGTGGTTCTAGTTCCGACATTTTGTATTAGAGTTCCGAGTGTCGGAAGAGTTCGAGTTTGGCGTGTCAGAACTCCCAATACGAGTTTCGAGCGTCGAAACTATACTTGTTTACCCACCAAAAGACTATACCCCTCTTTTCTTATATTACCCCAGAATTAATCCTTTTTAATAGCTGAATGCACATCAATGAAACTGTACCTGAACATTCAGTTAATTAGTTGTTGCTCATTATAGAACTTAAGACATTACTACAGTTTATTTTTTAATTACAGTTGTGTTGAGACAAATGGCGCCATTTGGTGTACATTCATGATTCCTGCAGTGTCGGTACTCCAAAAAGAGTTCCGAGTATCGGAACTCCAAAACAAGTTCCGGTTAGGGTTAGGGATGAGTTCCGAAACTCGGAACTTGTCCTGGTGTTCCAACACTAAGAACTGGAGTATTGGAGTTCCATATGTCAGAACTCTAGTTCTAGTTCCGACTGTCGGAACCGCCTTATCTAAAACATGCCTAGACGCCGGGACAGTATTACAGGAATACGAGTTCCGAGTGATGGAACTCGAACCGCAGCGTAAAATCTTGATGGTAATGGGGAATGTTAAGAACACTTATATACACCCCTTACCCTTCAAATATGATAAATGGACCAATACAATAACAGTACTTTACGTAATGAGAACTGAGAAGTCATTTGCGTTGCTGTAAATTGAAAATTCCATGTCCTATGGCCGCAAAGACCATTGGTTTGCGTACAACTGGTATAACGACAATAGACAAAAACATTATGGTAAAATCTAAAGCAAAATCGTTACCGGCAAGACAGACGACCTGAATCCTATTATCACGACCGTGGCATTACCACGGTCGTCAAAAACCAATGAATAACATCACTTTGCTACAACAGAATTACACCGTATACAATTCCACAATGAGAGAAACTTACGACATCCAGAGCCGTGAGATAGTGAAGCGGTAGTTGCCATATTAGAATCAATAACGCGTCTGCTAAATATACATCGAACAACAGGTGATATTCAAGAAATATACATTAATTAACGTCCAATAACCAACAACAACCAATACAACACACAACGAATGACATCGCCCGTCGCCTCGCCCAATCACGGAAGTAGCAGAGAGATGTGCGCATGCCCAATGACACACGCTAAGAAAGACGTTCATTCAGAAATTGTGGGTCTTTGCAATTTCGGCACCTATTTTATACTAAATTGGCATCTTGATTTCACATATGCACGCACTGCTAGATACTACAATATGAAATATATAAGAATAAAATATATGATAACAATTTATTAATGTAGGATGATGACGACAATGTTGCATTCAAAACTTGTGTAGAGGTCATTTCTGGGTGGTTCTAGCGTATTAGACAAATCAATGGAGAAGTTGTGTTGTTGATAAAGTTTTGTATTTTCGTAATTTACGTGTACTCTCATGAACAGTTAATTCACGTGAAGTGGAAGTAACGTGTATTTGAAGGTTAGAGATTGGGAGGCAATTTAAAACGCAGATTACACGAAGATGTTATGTTCAATGTGGCCCACTGACATTTAGTTGGTCCCAGGGCTATGTGGCTGTGTTAACTGGTGCACATTAAGGTTGACGTTAAGGTTAGGATTACTCTGCTGGACTGATGGCCCAAAGATCCCGGACTGATGATAACCTGCAAAAAACGTGAAAGGAGACAGCAACGTCTGCACAAGGTGTTTATACATCAAAATTTTACACTGTAGCAACGACAAGCCAGACAACAGTTAGTGCAACTACTAAAGGCAAGGCGGAATAGGATCTCATAATAGTCGAGGATTGGATAGTGAAACGAAGAGGAACACCAGACGAGGAGGACAACCCATGGGTAAATCTTACAATGCAATTGATAATGGCACGGAACCCATGAGAAACATTACATGTTTATATTTTAATGCCAGGAGTATTGTTTCCAAGTTGGACAGTCTGTTCTGTATTGTTGAAACGCTTAAGCTTGATGTAATTGGAATTAAGGAAAGCTGGCTGAATGATGGGTTATGCCCCATTTCGCCGAATCCCGTTTCGTCGAATCCCATTTCGCCGAAAACCCGTGTAATTTACTTATTTCCTAAAAAGGAAATGCCGATGACGTCAAACTAAACTTACCCTAACCGTAACACTAACCCTAACCGACACAGTAACGGTAATATTTTTTACGCGCATTTCGTTGACAGCCCATAAAAAGGTTGTATCGCATTAATGAAAGGAATTTAAAATGAAAATGATGGAAAGAAAAGCTTACACGGCATTCAGCGAAACGGGAAGACACCGAATGATGATATATCAGATGATGAACTGAACGTTCCTGGTTATGATTTGTACTGTAAAGATAGAGAAAACGGTCATAGAGGGGAGAAGTTCTGTTGTATGTGAAATGGGAATTGCAGTCGTCAGCTTTTATACCGCATTTCCAGAAGACATCTGGTGTCGACTTCCGAGTAAACCAGGTCAAGATTTATTAATAGGAGTATGTTACAAAACACCTAATAGATAATATCTTCAATATGGACTTAGTTGAATTGCTGCGTCAGATGTTGATTAAAGTCAGCAGTCAACATACACTTCTGATGGGCGACTTTAATTTTGGTGACATCAACTGGTCAGCAATTGATAACAGCTCATTAACAGAAGCCAGCAAACTCTTCATTGAATGACTAGACGACTGCTTCTTCACCCAACATATAACACAACCGACTATAATCTACAGTACGACCACACTAGATTTGGTTATTACAGACAAACCTGACGTGGTTGATGACATAGATATTGTAGGAAACTTTGTATCAACTGACCGTCACATGCTGAAATGGACAACAGTACTAAATGTTCGGCAAATTGAGTACAAGGGTACTTCTAAAGGTTTTAGCACGGCAGATTTTGATGGTATCAGACACATGTTACAGCAAGTAAACTGGGAAATGGTCCTTGATGGTGAAGTGGAAGAATGCTTGGCTGCCTTCAGACGTATTCTGCAGAATGCAATTGAACGATTTGTTCCAGATAATTTGTCATGTTGTAGCAGTTACAAGAAAGCACGATGGATTACACATAGAGCTGTCAAATGTGTGAGAAGGAAACATAATTTATATCAAAGATACAGAGATGTTAATAATCCCAAATACATAGCTCAGCCCCCCCCAGCTCAGGGGGTAGTGGGGTGGTAGACTGAGGGAGGGTATAAGGGAAAGGGTAAAAGGTGAGAAGGAACCCCCAGCTTTTTCAAACTATTTTAAGCACTGGTGTCTTTCTTTTTTGGGACACAGTGTAGTATATTTTCACAAATGCAGTACATTTTCGCAAATGTTCGTGTCAAATCTTAGTGATTGTTTTTCTAAATTTTTGTTTTAGAATTAGACTCGGGAGAACATGGATATCAGATTGGCAGCACCATCATCTTCAAGTAACGATGTTGATATGTCGGAGTTTTTGTCGCTGACTAACCCGTCACCTCTCATGCACACGCTTCATCCATTGTTGCCTAATGGCACTGCTGTTGAGGCGGATCTTGGTATTATGTCGAATGATTTGGAAGCTATGACTGCAGTCGATGCATCAAAACCGGGTGGATATGACCTGTTGAATTCTGCCGGCATTACAGAGGCATATTCAACGTCGAGCGGTCCGACAGCAAATTTTGTATCTGCCCAGTCGACTCTCGGCAGCGCAGCAGAGATTAACATGTCTTCTGTGTCATCTGTTGATCTGCCAAATGACTGTTCTCAGTACTACATCCAGTGTAAGTCTGAAGACAGCATGAAACTTGGCTCCATACCAGATTCAGGGACCAACTTTGGGCAGTTGAATATGTCAGCAGTTACAACACTCCAATCACAGGTTCCAAGTAGCTCAGCTCACCATGCCGCAGACCTCTTATCTGTGCCAAATAACTTTATATTGCCTTCGACACAAACCTTTGGCAGCTTCCGACCAGCCGGCGTTGTTGACGTATCTACTCCACCAAAGAAGCCACTGTCACCTTATATGAGATTCAGCAAAGGGGTGAGAATTTTTTTTATATATCTCATGATTAGTGCTGTGATGTTTATTGGTTTTTAATGAACAATTTATTTTTTTGGAAATTTACAGCTTGTGTTGTTACGGTGGCAGGAATTTTCAACTCGGTCGGTGGCGGTGTCTTCTTGACATGCCGCCGCGGTGCCGGTGGCGAATATGGGTTAATGTCAAGGCTAGGGTTGTTAATCTGAAACAGGTGGATGTCGGGGCTTCCAGATCGTTCCGGCTGTCCTGGAATGCGCTAATTGCTCACTGCACGCGACGGTATGGGGTGCACTAAGTGAGACCGTTGCGACACTCTCACTAAGTAAAGTGCCTAGACTGTCCCGAGTGGGGAAGCGGGCACACACGCGGGGGACAGCGGGCGGTGTTGCCGTCGACTCCCATGCCTTCACACTCAGATGACGTTGCATTTAGATGACTATCGCTGCTCTGTAGAAGCGAGGGGCAGTTTTCAGAAACAGCGCCCAGAAACCACTGCGATGGGAGTAAAAGTTCGATGGTCATAACAACACTATTTACGGCATTGGTTTAATATCGCTACAGGTTTTTTGGACTATATTATATGTGAAATCAGACAGTGAACAGCCATATAGCTGCAGGGATTGATTGAGTTAGGGTTTTATGTCCCACCGGCCACAAAATAAGTCATTTCGGAGACGTGTAGCTGTAGGGAGTACCACCCATTACATGCTCATGCACTCACTCCTACTGCTGCTATTTTGTTGTTACTGATAGCATGCTTATCAATACATTACAGGATACATCTTGCCAATGTGGTCAACTTATAACTGATGTAGGCACAGTTTTCTGTCTTGAGCTGAAAGGCAGGAGCATAGAATATTACACATGCTAGAACGATGTGTTGCAGGTAGTTGTGGGTATCGCACCATTTGTATTACTTGCATGCATGTCTCGTTATTCCTTGCGGCACATGGATCTAGCAGTGCCAGATATACATTGCAATTAATCTCGTTGCAGTTAATCTCGTGCATGCATTTATTAGGTCGACTCCTCCGAGTCGACCTAATAAAGTGGGTCTCAAATGTCCGTCCATCCGTACGTCTGTCCGTCCATAAAAGGTTCCTTCGATTTCAATGAAATTTAGTACATAGGTAGAGGTCGACGAGTGATGCATGACGGTATGCAGTATGATCCGATCCAAGGTTAAGGTCACGAGCCCTTGAAAGTCGCAAATTCAGCTATTTTCAAAGGCTGTCTCCTCCCCATTTGTGATGGGGGCTGGCAAATGACCACGGATTCTTAAATTAGGGGGCAATACCTAAAACTTATCGGGCCGGAATTTGGATTTTTGTCTTAGTTTGTGTGTCACGTGACTTTGAAGTTGGCAGTAAGTAGGAGTCGACTGCCAGTCACGTACATGGCTAATTTATTTAACATTTTAGACTTGTCATGTCTGTGCTGTAGTTCATGGAAGTGTTAAATCATGTCACGTGACCAATGCCAGTCAATGAAGGGTGATGGGTATTTTATAAACATAATTCATTACTGCAAAATCTTGATTCCAGTTTGCTTCGGATTTTAAAAGAAATCGTGCTTTCACTGTCCACTTAAAATCATTACAACGCCGCTTATCAGTTAATGCAGTTGTGATAAGAACGTGTGAGTAGTGTTTACATTATTACATCTGTTGTGAGACACATGGAATGTGTGGTTCAGACTGTCTGCGGTTGAGTGAGTACGAGTAATTTACAAGTCAAACGGTCGTGAAGAGTTGAGGAGTGCCATGTTGATGTTGTCATGCTGTAGATTTGGCAGAAAGTGAAGTCGGCAAACCCGAGCATGTCCGTCTGTGAAGTGGGCGCCACTATCGGGCGTCTGTGGCGAGAGATGAGTGACGCAAACAAGCAACATTTCAACGATGACTTTGCACTTGATAAGGTCCACACGCAGTCTCGTCTCAGTTTGCAGAAAGTAGCAGCTAGGTCATGGGTAGGAGAGTAAATAGCTTTGGGAATGCAATGTATTCTGAGCTCGTCCTAATCTCGTATAAATTGGAAGTTATGTTGGTGTGAGCATGCAAAAGAAGAGAGATAATGTAGATTTTGCCAGGTGCGAGGGTGTTATGACTAGTGTTGT
>Ga0209780_1003744_pt1 | contig 11476 bp, 8 predicted proteins | sample WorMetexBAHAMAS2_FD_187384 | JGI IMG/M metagenome (GOLD analysis project Ga0209780, IMG submission 187384) | Marine gutless worms symbiont microbial communities from Max Planck institute for Marine Microbiology, Germany - Inanidrilus exumae... | ecosystem: Host-associated > Annelida > Digestive...
GGTGGGGGCTCAGACCCATTGCGACCCCTCACTTTAACCACTGATTATGACAACAGTTATTACGAATTTCCATGTCAAAAACTGCCGGTGTAGAAATGTCCATTGCAACATTTGTTTAAATAGCAGGCCTATTAGCTAAGTTTGGTTCAGTAAGACGATATGTATATACATGTACATCACACGAAAATTATCTATCAAAATAGTACAAGACGCTCCGCTATCGCCGAGAACCGCGCGACGCTCTGTATCAGTCGACATGTTGTCCTACTGTTATACAAATAATCACGCATATAGATCCAACGTTTCAGCCTGGGGAGCAACTTTCAGCAACTGCCACTTTTTATTCGGCTACCTGCATAGTTCGTTGCAGTAGGTTCAACTATCTCACAGCGAGCATGCGATACCGTGCGTGTCATTAACAGACATTCATACAACCAATCTTGTTGATGTGACTGTAACTGTGATCATCAAACTTCGACTACCACTCTGTTGTTGACGTGTTGTTGATAACACCGCGTTATTCCTTCGCCAGCGCATCGTCGTGGACGCGGACCACAGTTGCAGATGGACACAAATTTTCGGCGGTAAGGCATCTGAACTGGAGACTTCTCGACCGGTCGAAAAATTATCTACCCCACTTACATTTGGCGCCCCCGTGTGGTGACCTCGTCAAAATTTCGTAGATATCTTTTGCTTCATAAACTAAAGGCTATCGTGCGGCGTTGTTTTTGAGATCCTACGTTTAGCTGTGTCGATACAATACCGGCTTGTAACGGACGGACAGACAGACAGACGGACACGCGATGACAGCTAATACGGCACTAGCATAGCGTCGCGCGCAAAAAATGATGAAATGCATAAAAGCACCGAAAAATCGGTATTTATTTTACTATTTCCTCTTCCTACTGTTAGATAAAACTCGCTGCAATTTACTACTAACCGCGACCACTTTGGCGGACCAGGTGGAGCGCTCGGTCCGGTGTGTTTGTGTGTAAGCAAAATAACTTTATGGTGCGCAATCTATTACGCTGGTATACATTCATTCATTTCACTTAGACAACTTCAGATGAGCTAACACGCTGTATAGTATAGTATTACGGTGTATAATAGGCCTACTATGGACTACGGTGTTTTCGAGCTGCTAGTATTTGATGTTTATTTGTTTCGTACGCAGCTTATATGCTCATCCGTCGCTATTTGCCTCGCGGTGCGCGCGAAAAAGGCAAAGAACAAAGTTCATCCTTCCCAAGACGACATCAAAGCAGGTGTTCGACACAAATAGTACTGAGATTTCGACTTATACGACGACGTCAGCGTATCGTTGTCTTTTAATGGTCACCGGCGATCAAGCCTCCTGTAGTGCCAGAATTATCCGGATATATACTAAAGAATAGTAAGTAAGAGGTAACCGAAAGATACTCTTTAATGTACAGATCAACACTCAATGCATCTGAACAATACAACAACCCTGATCTAGTCTTAACGGACAGACAGCAACAAACTGACCGACTGACTGACTGACTGCTAACAACACTATATGCAGCTACTGCAGCTGCAACACTATAGCCAGCCAGCTGCACTCCGGAAGCTGAACAACTTGCTTGCCCGATAGCCACCGTTGTGTCCAATCAGCGTCGTCGTCATGGGGTAGACTAAAGTGGAATGTCTACCCCACTTTTGCCGAGGGTGTGCCTCCCTGAGACGGGTGCAGATCCGCTACTCGGTCGGTAACAACAGGCGGAGCGCACAGTGGAGAAGCCAAATTCTGTTATTGTCTACGGCTACAAGGTGCATCCCTGGGCCCACCAGTCCTCGACGCAAACGGCATCTCGATCGCTTCAGCCGTTTTTGCATGGCTTATGGAGTAAACCGACGCACGAAGTCGCATTATGTGCAGTAACGAAACCCCTCAACCAATCTGCGTAAAATTTTGTACCGTGGTAGGTATCCTATACGTGACCACCTACGCAAATTTTGGTGACGATCGGTTAAGGGTTTGGCCGTGGGTCAAAATTTTGCCTTCCCATAGGCTTTTGTCATTGTCCTTACAACACTAACAAACTATCGTGTGAGTCTGAGATTCACAAGTGAAATAAGCCAAGACTGAGGTTTTGAGGCCACTACAATGGGACGCAGAAACAGTGTAATGAAAATAAAAACTAGCTTAAATGCTGTCAAAAATGCAAAGTAAACATCAAAATAACAACAGCATCTACAGTACTACAGGTGCAGCTAGATTATTAAATGCTACCCACTACAACCATGTTTTTATTTCCCGACAAATTTTATTAACATATTCATGTGTATGCAAATGCGTATCTGCAATACATCGATCACCAACCACACCAACCCTGCCCCAAATTCTAACGCCCTAAATTCACCGGTAAGCCCAACTCCTAAATTACCCCAAATTATAAACTCCAAAATATCCCTAACTCAACTCAAAAATGCCCCCAGCCCAACCTACAAAAATTAACCCCATCACTTGAACCCTTAAAACCTGTGTATCTCTAGTCGCCAAAAACAACTAACATATTTGGCCAGGGCTAACCTGAATCAACTTCCTTAAAGTGGCCAAAAGGTGTCCTTGACAACGCGGTTTATGTGTCACTAATGTGCTAGCAGCTGGTTCACACTTGTGGAAATACTAAAATAGCGCCTTCTGAGCCGCAAATTCGGGCCAAAAAGTCGCCATCATGCCTCAAACCGCTACACTCTGTCTCCAGCAAAAACTGATAAGCCTGAGATATTCAAAAAATCAAAAGCGAGCACCAACAAGCAAATCACTGGGTATCACAGATCCATCATCAGCACGATACGATACGATACGGTAGATTAACGTGCGCTCAAAAGCTGACGAGATGGCCAGCTTAATCTAGCGCACGGCGCAGAAACGAAAAAATATGGAAAAATAAATAAAGATAAAATAAACGACCACCACTGAGTCCAATCAACTACAAATCAGCACTGTGAGCCTCGTGTGCTGCTGCCGGAAGAGACTCGCGATCTGCGTTTGTCATCAAGTGACTGTAGTAGTTGACCGCCTGTCCATAGTTCTTGATGGAGATTCGTTCGTTGTTGCCATGAAAGCGTGGCACATCATCCGGATACATGAACGTCGGTGAAAAACGGTAGACGTTTGGACTGAGCTGCAGGTAATGCTTGGTGTCAGTGCTAGCCACCAATAGTCCTAGCAACAGTCAAATTGCAACAACATCGAGATACCGGCAACTGCTGTAGATTTATAACTGCAGCAAGTTACTGCGGATATTTGGAGAAAAACAAAATAATGCCTGTAATGACGATGATAATGCAAAGTATACGTTAAAGTATAAAGTATACGTCGATTTGTATAGCGCATCGTCGTAACTACCTCTAATGCGCTCAGACATGCATCACACAGTTTTACCTGCAAATTACACCATGCCTGTCTTTACTCCCCAGCCGCAGAACATCACCGCCCTTTGGCTTGTACTCATTTTACCGTTCCACGGAGGGTAGAATGCTGAGTCGACCTGGGTGGTTGGTTGCATACCGAAATAAAGTGCCGTCTCTGGGAGTCGAAACCGGACACGGTCACCCATCCCAGTACTAACCGGGCTCAGCGTAGGTTAACCTCGTTGATCTAGACCAACGACGCTACCACTACGCCACGCCGCTACCCAATGATAAGAGAAATTTGTAGAGTGCAAACAGTCTCGGAGTCTATGGCATTGCAATAAAAGCAAATAGCAAATACGATACATTTTTGAGAAAACGCCTAAATACGTTAAGAGATAGGGACAGTGTCTCTAAAATAATCCAGGAAGCAGTGCTGTTCCAACTAACTGGGCTGGATACACCAAACCATCATCCATTGTACATAGACAATTTGACTGTTGGGACAACAAGACAATTGCTGTTTAAGGAAATGCCTGCCAAATAACGAACTGGGTGGCATTGAAAAAAACGTGCCTCTGATTCATTCTACTGAATGATTACGGCGCTTAATCAAATTTTATTACATACTTATTACTTACCTACTACGCAAAAAAGTAGTCCAGAGCAACGCCACAAAGACAGTGATACACGTTATGGCAATCCAGAACACAATGCAGTCTGTCATGTCCAGCCAATACAGGCTGAATGAGATAAAACTGATAAGTATGCAACGCTGCATGATTCATGCGTTATACACGCACATGGAAACCAAAATGGTCTTGAGGCAAAGGTCTCGACTCCAGACCAAAACCTGAAATCAAGTCCATTAGTAAGTAAATGTTATGGAAAATAGACATACGTATACAATAGCAGACTATACACTGCTTGACACTGTACAGTGTTCAGTTCATCTCAGCTAGCGGGCTGCAGTGTGAATGCCAGTTAATTCCAATACAACAGTAGTTGATGTTCATGGACTTAACGAGTGCAGTCAATAGTGAACAGAGATAGATGCTGGTATGCACTGCCCACATATCAGCCTGTCAAACTTGCTGGTCATGAAAAATTATCCTTTTTTTTGCATCAAAGACGACGAATCTATATTATCATTAATGTCGACTTTTGTTACAGTTTTTCAGTGAATTTAACAGTTGCTTGATTATTTACTTTTTTGTTGTTTACTATTCTCTTGAAGGTGTTAAATGTAGACTTTTGATATTGATCTGTAGACCTAGGTGGTCTTGGTCTCGAATGTGTGGTGGAAAAACCGGCCCTTAAAGACAAAAGAATGAATATGAAGTAGTGAAAACCTGGAGAAACGACAACGTCCTGTGATCCCCAAATCTGCCTGATGGCTTTCTTAACTGTCTGAAAGCCAAAGCAGTCAGGACTGGAGTCGGACACAGGATGTGCTTCTATTGAAGTCAGCACGTCAAATTTTATTCTGTCATCATTTACAACTGCCCGATCTCGTTCCAATATCTGCAACCATACCAATACCACCATAGCATCACTGTTTTACAATCAAAAATTGCTGCAATAAACTTACAGGGTAATGCGTCACAGTCATAATAACCAGAAAACTGTAATGTTGTGCAATATTCCATTTAAGAGATAGGTAGCACAAAAAATAAACAACTTCTGTGGTTGGTTAGGTATTATCACGCCTTTGGTTATAATTTATCCTACAAATCTAGTTTTGACAAAATCTATAGTTCTGATATAAGAATTCATCACATGCATGAACAATTTTTTCTGGCATATCATTATAATTTTTGACATTAAAACAGCTAAAATCATAGTCAAAAGTGAATGCCTGAACGACACTGGTAAGGTTTAACACACAAGCAAAAACAACAAAGAGCAATAGTGAAATTAAAATAACAATACCAAGAACCAGAAAATAAATAGAATGAAAACAACACTATTGAAATCACTGCTACAGTATGTGTCAATGTGTGTTTAATAGACACGTGGAAGAACTTTAATAAGCTGGATCATTATGCTTTGAGTTATTATGATATATGTATGCATGTGCCGACATGTACACTGCAGCTCAAAAAACACATATACACGTGTGTGTATACATGGAGACAATGCAATAATGTCATTTTACAGCACCTCCGCAACAGTTTGTGACGGATGAATCCTATGATTGATAACTGCTTCGGCATATGGTGCAAGCACGTTGGACTGCAAAGGTAAAACAGAGATTTTAGCTCTTACTAACCACAAAATAAATGAATTGATACATCACACTGCTAACACTATAGATTTTTAGTTACATATTAAAATAACCACAGACATTATCAACATTTTTATAATAATCCGTATTAATATATAAACAAACGTGAAGAAAAACGAAAATAAAAATAAAGTTCAATAACACTAGACAAAATTTTCACACAAAATTAAAGTCACAACTAAAAACTAAAAGATGGACTCAACGCCACATCGTCGACGTTGACACCTTCGCCACTTCGACGGAACCTTGACCTTTGACCACTAGAATCTAACCAGGTCATCAGTAAGGGCTGGTGAATATCCCATGTAAGTTTCGTCGAGATTGCTCAAGCTGATCGTCAGATATCGTGGTTACAAGATCTGTCTGGACAAACGGATAAAACAGACAGCCTAAAACATATGGCGTTGCCGACACTGTAGTACGGAACAGGCACAAAAACCAAATCGAGGAAGTAATCCCAAAATGTCAGTATGTAACTGTCACAAAATGGAATCAATCAACCATCAGTCAGAAAGTCAACTCTTGTTGACATAATTAGTACTGCAAAAATTATGCCTTATCTAACCACATAAATTAACGGCCAATACATCTACATATCAGCACTAACAAAAATCCCGAGTCAAATCCGAACCGTGGCTTTAAATAACCAGACCACAACCAAGCTATTGTTTTCAAAAAATCTGAACAGATTCAAAACTCTCTTGCACATGCTGTTCTTACAGTTTCTTAATCCGATGTCATATCAATCCTATCTTATGCTCTCTTCACTGGCTCAAAATAATTGAATGCATCAAATACAAGCTCCCATCACTTAATTACAAAGTACTCAGAAACATACAACATTCATATCTGCATAACGTCATCTCAGACCTGCCCATGTAGCTCAGTGGTCAACGGACTCAACAGGGCGCCATGTGCAACGGAGCTGACGTGCCTCAGGAGCCGGGTTCAAAGCTTGCCTTCATCAAAGAATTATTTCACATAATTCCTATGCCCACGATGAACAAGGAGATAATCCCAGGCAGCTAAAAGAGGGTTCGACGATGTCCTATATAATCTGTGACTGTTGCTGACACCTTATGTAGTAGCGTTAAGGTTAGCCTGAAGCTGAAGCTGAAAGGCGTGGATGGAAACTAGCTGGTACAGCACACTGCACCAGTCAGGGCTAAGCCAGACGGTAGGCCACGTCTAGAGCGGGACGCTATAAATACCCGGCAATCTGTTCACTTCCCACTAATCCCCTACACGTCACGCATACACTAGCACACACCTACCAATTCCCCTCCTCTCCCTGTGCCAGCACACTGGACCACTATGAGGTCTCAGCACTGATGTCCAGAGTAGACTGGACCTCTGCCCACAATAACGAATGAACCTCATGTCTGTTCAACCTCCTCGCAGAACTCACCCTTCATTTCTTGTCACCCTTGCTCGTCCACCGACATCATCACTGTTCATTTCGATACACTTCACCTCTTCTCTGGAATCAACTCCATGTGTTTCCCTGTCAACCTCATCCCAGTCTCTCTAACTCTTGACTCACCTCATCCTGCGCCCATCATCACATCATCTACCTCTGCTGATTCATAATCTCACCATCACTCACCTTTTCACTCCAAACCCACCTGTTTCACAAATCTTTCCCCAACCCAGACTCTCTTCCTTCCTCAGGACTGCCGCCATGTACCATTATGTAAACTATTTTCTCGGAGCTACTCAATGTTTGTTTTTAGTTCTGCCTAATTTTTTCTGTTTTGTGGTTCCATGCGGCAGATTAAGACGGCTACCAGACAGCCTTTGGGTGTACATAAATATATTTCATTGTATCACATTGCACTTAGAACTAAACCACTATCCCCAAAACCAAAATAAATCCAGATCCCAAAAGTCTGCATTATTTCCAACTTTTGCCAGAAATTACAGAGTAACTGTTGTTTAATTTTACAAAAAGTGCTAAACAGTAACTAATCAAATTAGACAGTAAGTAAAATATACTCAAACCATGATTTCCCATACCTAGTAAAACGAGTGCTTTGTGACAGATAACAATAATGAAACTTTGCATGAAAGTGACATTGAAACAAAAGCGAAGAGTCTTGTTTTAATGTGCCACTGGGGTGAACTGAGGATTTACAAGCTGACATGTACAATGTCAGTACCCCAAAGCCCATGAGTTTGTTAAAATAAAATATATCAGTTAGAAGAAAAATCTGGCAAAAACCTGTTAATAACACTTCATGCTTTTAAAACACCAAATATAAAAGTTGCCCAAAAGATGCATTACCACACGCCCGAAGGTAAGCCATTTAATCACATATCAAGTAGCTGTAAAATTAGTATGTTGTTCAAAGAATTACAGCTACTTCAATACAAACCTTGATACCACCAGACACCATTGTCACTGCAGTTGTTGTACGCATCAAAGCATCCATTTTAGGATCCAATGAAAGTATCCTAAAGAGTCATATAATCTCATATTGCAGATATGCGATAAATTATGATTATATCGAGAAAGAACTGGAAACACTTGGCAGTAATTACTTCAAATACCAAATGGAATACAATGTTAAACAAGAAAAGCTCGGTAGAGTGCATACCTCCCCCACCGACCTTGACCTTTAACCTTCCAAAAATGTAATCACCTCTTCCCCTAAGGCCAAGGGTATGACTAACAAAGTTGGTGACAATCGGACTTGAATTTGTGCCAGGAAGTTGTTCACAAGCCAACGTAACTCCGGCTTAGACTGAGTAGGGTTTTAGCCCAGTGGCAATGGCACTGGTCATGCTAATGACGTTACTCAATGTCAAGCCTTGCTAGTACTGAGGTGGATTGTGGATAACCATTTTGGGAATACCATCTTGATATCTAACCATCTACCCAGGCCAACTCATCCACATACCCTCAGTGGGATGGGAAATAAGTAGAGGTCTGCACCAACTCCCTCTGCATCAGCAGCAGCTGAGCGACTTTTAGGACTAGCAGCGGCAGGGTGCCGACTACTTGTTGCTGTCAGTGGCGGCGTCATAGCTTGAATAGGTAACAGCAGCATTTGTTGGTATCCGCAACTAGAATAACAATTAACTGATAAAACCATCAACAGATATCGTAAAAATATTGTCCTGTGATGTATTCAATATGTGGAATTTATGTCATTTAAAAGGGCTTAGTACTGTATTCCTGTTTTATTTTTATAATTTTTATTGTGCAATACTATGTAACTCCCCAAAATGGCTCCTCTCGACCCCCATCTAATACATGGTTCTTTGGGTCCACCCGAGTCAGCCCCCAAATGGCATCTTGATAAATTCAGCTGTTTGTGCACAGCACTTCTGTGTGACGAACACAAACAGACCACCCTACGTGCAACGTGTGTAGAAATAAGCCGATATACGCAATGCATGCGATGTGGAACCAACTATGCAGGCTGTATAAAAAAACAACATAAATATTATAGTGAAACCTGGTAAAGATGGGTCCAAACAGCCAAAGATTTTTTAAAATGGCTTTAACTGGAAATGCCATCTGCAATTTCACAAAATAAAAAAATCAACAGAAAACTGCAAGTTTTTCCCAATTGCCAATTTACTATGACACATGCAATTATTTCAAGCTTGGTGTTCATTGCCGGGTTACAGCAAAAGCATACCACTTGTTTAAAAACATGTGCCACTTCCCAAAGGTTTTCTGTTAGAGGCAAATGACTAATCCGGGATCTTGTAAAAAAACCTGTACCACTCCCCAAAGATTTTCTGTAAGGAGCAGCCAACTAATCCAGTACCATTATAAATCTCAAGTTAAAATTACAACTACTGCTGTTTTAAAGAAAGCAACTCATACACATCTAACTGCTTACTAGGAATAAGAAAGAATAACAACATAGCAAAGACCCCCAAAAACATTTCAATCAACAGCAATTACTGATTTTATAACTTTTAATCAAGTAACCAACAGCCTATTCAGTTAAAGTATGACAATTTAAATTAATTGACTAAAGCAATAATTGACACTAAATTAAAATGCAACCGATTTTACAAGTCTTAATATCTTGAACCTTGAAAGCACAGGTAAAACCAGAAGGGCGTTCAGTAGAGCGCATACCTCCCCACCAACCTTGACCGTCCAAAATTTAATCACCTCGTCCCCTGTGGCCAAGGGTATGACAGACGAAGTTTGGTGACAATCGGACGTAAATTGGCGCCAGAAGTTGTTCATAAACATACACCTATATATATGTATATCTACCGTATATCTACCGATGCTGGTGAATACATAACCGCCAATCACCTTCGGCTGGGGAAGTGATTAAGTATATTTAACTAAGGATAGCATGGGCTAGACTAGACCAGCATCCTACGATGACCATCTTGAGTAATTTCGCAGCCTTACTTGCACAAGCAACGCAAAACTACCAAAAATGTTTATCATCAGCATCCATTAAGTATTAGGAAAATAAATCAAAGAACGAGGCTTCAATATGCACGACTCGAAATTAACGCAAACCAGTTAATTTTATAATCGATGGAAATAATAATAACCAAAACTCACATATGGCGCAATGTTGTCAAAGATATCTTTCTCAGGGCCACTTCCAAACATGATATTGTGAGGATTGTCTTCAAGTCTTTCACGTTCAAAGACACAGAATATATACAACATGTAGCACATGCAGATGTAATGAAAAACAGATTTCAAGTCAGTTTTGGTATTAGCGAGTGACTTGTGATAACTCTAAGATATGCGGATGATACTACACTGACTGCCAGGTATAAGGAGAACTTCAATAGCAGGTCAATCACATTTAAATGTCCAGTGTCTATCGTTTTGGACAATGGCTAATCCCACAGAGTGGATAGTTTCCTTTTTCATAAAACGCACATAGCCAAATTGATTGGCTGAGGTAAGGTTTTATGTCCCACTCAACGCAAAATAGGTCATTTCGGAGACGTTCTGCCCAGGCAATTTATTAGCTAAGTACTGAAGAAACTAAAACCAACACAACAAACGCAAGCAATACAAGAACAAAATGACCTACTAAGCTAACATGAAAAAACACACAAAAGACAAAAACCAAAACAAACACACAAAAGAAATGTAAACCTAACGTGCCAAAATGTAAGAACTGCTCACATCACACAGAAAAAACTCTCTTCAAAAGTACAAATATCAGTAACTACAAATCAACTTTACAGTCTTACCTGGCAATTGCATGAGCAAGAACGCCGATGCTCGACTCTCGTAGTGGGACAGAGGAGTGACCGACAGGCATTGTAACACTCATTTTTACATCCATGTAGCCTTTCTCAGATGTGGATATTCTGTAGCATAAACAACAACAACAACAGCTGTTTTACATGTCGACATGTTGTTAGCCACCACTTCAACAACGATTTTGTCGGAGAAAAGTATGTGTGCATGCCCTCGCTGACGGCAACCAGCCAGTCTGGAGGAAGAAATCATGAGGCAACCATTCATCTAAAAAAATTGCAATTAGACACGTTGAGTATGTGTCGGTTAGGGATGTACCGGATATCCAGTTCCAGTTGGCGGGATATGCGGCCATTTTTTGCTATCCGTTTCTGGTAAAAATATTGACTGGCACCGGATAGTGCAACCAGATAATTTACTTATTTAACGGAGCCAAGAAGCGCTATTTTTCGCAAAAAGTAAACAAAAACAAACAATTTAAAAAAAATGCAATTTTAAAATTTATTAATGTAAAGATTATAAAAGAAGAATTGAAATGTCTACTAAGAAAAGTAGTAGTATTTAGAAACATTTTACCATCGATAGAGCAAATTGCACAGTGGCAG
>Ga0209780_1003745_pt1 | contig 11476 bp, 5 predicted proteins | sample WorMetexBAHAMAS2_FD_187384 | JGI IMG/M metagenome (GOLD analysis project Ga0209780, IMG submission 187384) | Marine gutless worms symbiont microbial communities from Max Planck institute for Marine Microbiology, Germany - Inanidrilus exumae... | ecosystem: Host-associated > Annelida > Digestive...
CAATATGTGTATTTCTCTAGTTGTGTGTCACGTCTACATCTTGAAAACGTTGGAACAGCTGATTGGTGTTATTCTCCCCGCAAAAGCGAGGGAATATGTTTTTACCGGCGTTGGTTTGTCTGTCTGTCTGTGTGTCTGTCTGTGACCACGATAACTAAAAAGATTGTGGACAGATTTGTACCAAATGTTATGGGAAGGTTCATAGGGGGAAAGGGAAGACCAAGTTCATGTTTTGTTACGATCGGTAGAAGGATGTGGAATCAATCAATCAAAACGAATTTATATAGCGCCCTACGTCGCAGGCGAATCAGAGGCGTGGAAGTAATGGTCTTGGAGAATTATGACATACAGAGACCGGTGAGTTTACGCTTGGTCAAACAAGATAGGTGGGTGGCAAACAAAAGAGCTTTTTAGCCTCACTAGCCGTGCGGCGGTCGCTGCTGCTGTATGCCATGGGCTGAATTGGGCTGGGCTGGGCTGGATTAGCAGTTTCATGAATATTTACTGTACGTTCACCAGGCAGCAAAAAGACACGAGTCTGTGTTTCGTTACAATCGGTAGAGGGATGTATAAGTAATGGTCAGGGAGAATTATACCTACCCCAAAATTTTGCTTTTGCGCGGAGTTGTCCTCTCTCAGAGTACTTTCCATCTAGTTTTTTTTTGTCACTTTTTATATTTGTGACAAATGATACAGGATATTTAATACATTGTTTAGTGCCTAGGCTCAGTTACTTGGTTTGTAGCATATCAGGCTGTTCACTGTCGTTAGTCTTTTGCAATCTGATAACACTCTTTCTCTGTCAGTCCGATTTATTCACATCGTCTTGAATGGCACTTTTTCCAATTCTTTTTCCATGTTTCTTTCTGTTTTTATTCATATAGTTAAAATATCTGTTGGAGTAGTGTTTGCCTTGAATTATTACTGGCCCGCCTACACATAGTGTAGGGGGGGCAGTACTGTTTTGCTCGCCGTGCATCTGTCGTCATCGTCTGTCAGCATCTGTAACACTCCACGTCGTAATGTAACTCACCAGGGGGCAGCACGCGTCGGGCCAGTAGTGTTGCATCCCGTCGGGGACTCAGTTTGTCATAATCAGTCAGTTGCTTCATTGATGGACTAAGACACCTTGATTTGATAATATGCTGGTCATGTATGTGTTTACTCTTAACATTTAACAGCTGTTGTAATGTTACAATGCTGTGTATACGTCAGAATATTTTGTTAACTGAGAATTGAATATTTCCTGTGATGGTGGACCCTGTGGCAGTGTTTCTCACCTTTTGTAACTGATCACTTTCTACTGCAACCATGTGAACACGTCTTGGAGGAGTAGCCAACTAGCTTACTGTTTCATAGTATTTTATCATCTCTTTGTCTTCTTATTACTTCTGTATTATAATATTTTTTATGCAGTGAGCATATTTCCTGTTAACACAATGCACTGGAATGCACCAAATATTTTTATGCCTTATTACATTTATTTACGTTTTTACTGAATAATGCTTGAGGTTGATTCGACTCATTTTGTAGCCACTATAACTGGGCTATTGCCGCACCACTGTTGGTGTCACAGACTGTCTTCAATCGACCTCTGACTGACGTACGTACTACTTCTGTGTTAACATTAATAATTTTGTTTTTTTGTCTGCATGTCTATACGACTGCCTATGTTTTCTAGTTTAGTATCTTTTACTTTTCCCTATTCCCTTTCTTACTCCCATCATATATTTTCTTGCTTTTGCATTCCTTCCCATTCTACCAGAATAGTCCCATTCTGTTTCCAGAATGGATGTCGTAGGAGGTGACTGGACCAGGCTTTAGTTTTTTGAGTGCTAATTTTGTGTTATATGTATTTTTAGTTAAGGATGCATGCTTGTGTTTGTCTTATTTGATTTATTTTTGACTTGCAGTGTGATAGTTGTCTCCCTCTATTGAAGGCGCTGTAATAATTTAAATGAGCCTGTCGATCCCTTTTCCTTTTTGGGTGGCTGCTGGACAAAAAGGTGGCCAGGGTTGAGGTTAATATATTGCTAGCCTTCCTTCTATGGTTAGGGATAGCTCTCCACCTTTGACCTTTCGTATCTGATATAGCCATATTTGTGCTGAAAAGGGATGTTAAACTCCAACTAACTAAGTATGATAATGTAGTTGCACTTTTTACCATCTGCTACTTGAGTTGATTTTTGTTGTAATACTCGTACATCATAGAAGTGTAACTTCAGTTGAAAGACGGCAAAGGATTCATTATGCGTGCCATCCTTTGTGGGCATGGTCGTCGATAGTTAAATAGCTTTCCATAGAATATATATTTATATGAGCTTTACTTGGTGTGATGTAGGCTTGCCTGTCACGGCTGTTGGCACAGCACCTGCCAAAGAAGGAATCAACTTCTAGACGTAGCTGGCGTTTCTGGCGGCGTTATAATGAGACGGCACCGACGAACGCGTCCTCTGCAGCAGTTTCCACTGCAGTGAAGGTTCTTATTATTATGCGACTAAATGTCAGAAATATCTCCATGTGTGTCTAAAGTTTAGCTGTTGATGATGGTACCAGCAGAAAGATTGTGAAATTAAGATATGTTTTTAATTCTACCACTGCTTGCTTTTTATCATAGGTCACGCGTTTTGTAAGTCTTAAACTTTGATGCTGCATAGAATTCCAACTACACTGTATTTAAACTGGACCCGTTACATTCTCAAATAACTTCAAACATGTGGGCCAGTATGAATAATTTTTGGTACAGAGAATCTACAAAGTTTTCAGTGTTCATGTATGTAGCTCTAGAGATTAGCTAAAACAGGGTACCAGCTTAGATGATTTTCACAGCGACAATTTCGAACAGACAGGTTGTGAAGAAATGGGTTTCAGTAGGATGATCGTATTTAATTTGAAATGCGTGTAAGTTCAAAGATTACAGAGATAAGACTGATGAAAAAATTTTCGACAGATGAATGGAAGAAGACAGCTTTGAATGATTTTTGAAACATTTGTATGACTGCTCAATGGGGGAAACTCCAGCCCAGTGCATCCTTCTCGTCCCCCTGGACATTGTCTACACTCTGTGGCAATTGTCCGTACCAAAAACTGTTAAGTTTGCTTCACATTTTTTGAGGTTGTTTTTGTTCTTTTTTGGAAACACAATGTATACGGCCTTGATTGTGTAGTTTATTCACTTTAATGTCAGAAGTACTATGCATCGTGATGAGTAGTCAAGACCGCAGTGACGTGTGGTTGTTTTGTGGTAGGAATCGGCAACAGGTTCAGAAGCTAGCCCTCCAGATACGCCTCAGAAAAGTAAAAATTCCACACAGTAAGACATTCAGATTGTCATTGTTCATGCTGCTGTTAGACTTGAAATCTGATCACCTGTCTGTTGGTACCTTGAACCTCGCCACCGATGATGTTGTTGCCGTGTGTTGATGTGCTGTAATTGTTAACAGTACTTTGTACTTTGAGCTCGTTGTTCTGGTTGCCGTTCTTATTTATGCATATGTATGTGTAACCGTGACATTTTCGTTAATAAGAAGCAAAATTAGAAATAACATTACTGATTTTCATTAATCAAATTATCGGAATTAAGAATTAGAAGTTGTTTTGAGAATGATCGTTAATTATAATTAGTTAACAGAGTCAAATAGTGAAAATACAAATTAAGCTGCGAGAGTTCAACACGGCTGAACCCAATTAAACCAACATACAACTGAGGTAGGGCAGATAGGCGGCTCCATTAACAGCCTTCACCTTTAGCCAACTAGATTGGTATGTTGGGAGTCCTAGTAATGGGACCTGCTGTTGAAATGCCAAACTCGATGTTTCTTGTCTGGCAGTGGCCAAAGTGATCACTAGTAGTCATTCTGCTTACCGCCTTGTTGGTCATACTGGCTGGTCATGTATTGAGGTGGATGGTCACCCGTCCCAGTGTTAGGCACGCCCAGTGTGGAGTAAAATGACTTTGTTGATCCAGACCAATGCATTACCACTAAGCTAAGATGCTGCTAACCCCAGAAAAACAGCCATTAAATGGAGGTAAGTATGTATATCTGAAGGATGGATTGGTGGATATTATTATTACTGGCCTGCCTACACATAATGTAGGGGGCCAGACTAGTAGCGGTCTCTGGTGTCTGTCGTCGTCTTTAACACTCCACGGCAGCCTAAAGGCGGCTTCACCCGCGCAGGCCAGATGATGCCGCCTTCAGTCTAATTATAGCTCCACGGCGGGCCAGTAGTGACACCTTGTTGATGCTGTTATGCGTGCAGAGACACCGTCATTTCTGACACCATTCTGTCGAGTGATGAGGAGTTGGAGACGGAAACCATGACGGGCTCGGTGCGGCACAACCGTCTGTCGGTGCCCGGCAGCGCCTTGCACAGTAAAGACAAATGCCGCAAGTCTCTGAAACTCACGTCCGAACAACTTGTGAGTTGCTTGCTGTTCTGAGTCACAAAGACGTGGATTTTGGCAGTTACCGTTGACATGTAGTCGTTAGGTTGTATGTAATTAACTGTTATGTGTTTGTGGTGAAAAATTGTTGGTTCTGACACACCACAGCTTTTGTTTATCCGGCTTTCTCTTCCTGATGTACTCCGCATTGGCTCAATCCCATAAAAGAGATAATTAGAGCAGACTTTTTACAGGCGTATGCCTTTCCTGTTACCCGGCCAACAGTGCTAAAGCAGTGAAAGGAAAAATGGTCGGCTTACATAAAATAAGTAAATTTTAGTTGTAACCATTTACAGAATGTACTTAATAGCTTCATTAACGATGCCTAATGCTCCTCGTGAAACCTTAACCATTGTAGGCCCTTTAACATCTGCGGTAGATGTCTGCCCTTAGTTAACAGTGAACACATTCATTGACACTCGTACATACAGGGTATACTAAAAAGTGAGCCCTATCTTTTTTAATGTTTTGATGCTAATAACACTAAATATTCCAGAAAAACTGGTGTATTTTTGTTATTTTTGAACATTACCAACAACAAAACAAGTTTTATTGGCACACACATTAGCACAGTAATTTGTTGAGAAACGAGTAAGGGCTTACTGTTTTGGCCTATGATGGATATTCAGTTTTCCAAAGGCAGCAGCCGTTTTTATTTTAGTGCCGAGTGGTGAATGTCTTAGCAGAAGCAAAGGACAGTTAGCGTCAGCAGGCCACTGCGGCATGGCCAGTTTGACATGCTGCGCTGTATGCAGTCTGTGCACACGCAGACACGGCAACTGGCTGAAAGCTAGGTAGTATTTCAATCTCATGTCGCTGGGCATAGGTTGAACACTGGCTGCATATTTATACAGGGGGTTGCAGAAAGTCGGGCCATTAGCCAGTTACTTCACAAAGTTGCATTGTGACATGTTTAAGACGTGGTTGGATATTTATTATCCTGTCACCACCCGACAAGAGTCGACAATAGCATTATGTGTTCTGGCTGTCCGTCAGCCACTTTCATCTGTTTGTTTGTCCGGACAGATCTTGTTAACACGATATCTCATGAACGGCTTGAGTGATTTCAGTGAAACTTACCCTCCCATACATGTTTAAGGCATGGTTAGAATTTGGAGGTCAAAGGTCAAGGTCACAGCAGGCCGTCAAAGTGGCGAAGGTATCCACGTCGACGCTATGGCGTCAAAGTCTGTCAAGTTGATGATGTTATTCAGATTTACAGCTGACTCAAGGTGAAAGAAGGCTCACTATAAGTCAAGAAGGTGATGCGTTACTCCTCACGTTTTTTGAGTTACCATTTTGATTATATTCGAAATGGTACATGCTAAAAGTCAGTGTAGTACTCTTAAAAACTGTTAAAGCATCTAATTGAATGATAGTACCTGTAGCATTACCAGAGTATTCTGTCAATGGCAGGAAAGTCTGAAGCTGAAGGATGGTCTAAACGATGCAACATTCTCCGTAACAACACAGTATCAAGGTACCACTCGGTGCCACTGTAACATATATCTATGGCAGTGGGATGATCATATCGTTGTTTCCGACATCGACGGCACCATCACTAAGTATGTATCTTTGCTTCTGTGAATAGTGTATGGATTGCACATTGGCAAACGTTGTTGTTTACTGTAAGCAGTTACGTAACTAGTGGTCGTTTTGGATGCATTGGTCTTCTCAGCTTGTAATAAAGACGACTGAATGTGGATTTTTCTGAAATTTTGGGAATAAATACATCTTGCACTATAGAAGAATTGATTACATTTTGGATGGTTAGGATTAGGTCATTGCACCTGATGGTGGCTGTCAACAACACCATGGCATAGGTCTGTATACTGCTGATTGCCCTCTAGTTACAATATTCACTGCATAACTATTATTTTTGCTGTTAACAGGTCGGACATACTGGGACAGGTGCTGCCAATGATTGGCTCTGTAATCCCAATGATTGGTAGTGACTGGTCACAGGCCGGCATTGCACAGCTCTATCAAATGATCCTCCGCAACGGCTACAAGTTCTTGTACCTGTCGGCGCGTGCCATTGGCCAATCACAGCAGACGAGGGACTACCTGCGCAGCGTGAAACAGAACAAGACAAAACTGCCCGATGGACCACTGCTGCTGTCTCCAAGCTCGCTCATCAGTGCTTTCCATAAGTGAGTAGTCACCTTACGTCTGAAGAAGCATTCACCAAGTGTTTGCACATCGTCTTTAAATTATTACTGGCCCCCCTAATGGGCCAGTATGGTTTTGCTCGCTGGCGTCTGTCGTCGTCTGTAACATTGCCAGTGGGCGGGCCGGCTACCGGGCACATGGGCGGTCGGCCTCCGCCAGGCTGGCTGTGTGGGCAGTCAGGCGGCCGACATTGCACGGGGGGCCCGGGCCAGTTGCGGCTGGCGACACCTTGTTGAAAATTGTTAGGCCTGCAGACAAAAATGGTCTTTTGCCGTGTTTGGTATTTGAATTACTTAGTTAATTTAATGTCTTGCCATCGTTAACAAACGCTGATTGACAGCAACTGTCCAAGAAACTTTGAGTATGACGTTCAGTGCTGGTTCTAGCATTGGTGTCTTGTTTCACAGTTCAGTGTAAACACAGCTGCAGTGTTTAAATGTCACATGCTCGTTGTTTTGACAGGGAGGTGATCGAGCGCAAACCGGAGCAGTTCAAAATCAGCTGCATGCGTGACATCAGTGCTCTGTTTCCACCTTACAAGAATCCTTTCTGTGCTGGATTCGGCAACAAAATCACCGTTAGTACTTTTGTCTTTGTATTTTAGTCATTAGAGGCTACAAAGCTGCTACATTGTTACAATCAGCACAGTTACAGTAACATGTGGCTTAGATGGATTCACATTTGGTCTGACCAGTCCCAAATGGTTTGCTCGGTTCATTTATTGGCCATTTTCAAGTTGAACCTGGGTCAACCAGTTCCACTTTGGTTTTCTTCCTCCATTTGTTCTGGGAGAACGTTTGGCACAGTTTTTATGGGTTGGGATGCCATTCATGTCTGTCAAATATTGAACAGTGCAAAAGAACTGGAGGACACTTCAAGCACTGGCCCTGTATGGGATCCGGGGCGGTAATGTGTGGTGATTCATGTGTTGATTTCGGCGCTATATAAATTGTTTGCGTGTAACTTCCTTCCTCCTTTCTTCCTTCTTTACTTCTTTCCTTATGCTTTCTTTCGTGCTTATTTACATCCATTATTTGTTTACTTCCTGACTTATCTACTTCTTCCAGAATAGAACCGTTCCATTTCCAGGCCAGAGGTTGTAGGAGGCGACCAAACCTGGCTTTAGTTTTTTTGTTTCATTTTATGATGTAGTATATTTTATTGCGGATGTATGTTTGCTATTGTTGTGTTTGTTTCAGTTTTTCAGTAGTAAGTCAAGAGATTGGCTGGTAAGAACGTCTCCGAAATGACCTACTTTGTGTCGGGTGGGACGTAAAACCTTAGCTCATTCAGTCAATCAATCAACTCAAAACATTGACCCCAACTGGAGAACATCACCCAACCCACTGCCCTCATCCTTTCGTTATCCACCACTGGACTTCTCACATAGGTGGCCCATGTGGGCCTGGGGCAATTCCACTCCCCCGTTATCACTTCACTTCCTCACCTTCTACTCTGTCTTTTACTGTTCGAAAGCGCCATTGCTTGTTTTATGCCAGCTCTCCAACCGACTCCGGCATCCAGTTTGTTTGGATCTATCCATGCCATTCATTTGGATCTAGCAAATCGCTGAATGCTATCTGGAAAACCTGCTACATGAGTCTGCATATTAAGTATTCAACACGGAGTGAGCTGGGATGTTTACAATGTAGTGGTGAGTGGCCGTATCTGCCTGGGTATAGAAAGTCATGTAACAGGTTTCAAAATCGGGCCAATGAAATGACTCCAACAGATCAGAACGAATTAGTCCCATGTTAGATCGGCCCATTACTTTAAACTGATTTGCTACATACCTCCGTCTTACCTGCCATTTTCTCTGGCTTCATGCACATTATTTCTTCATCCATCACTGCAGTGCACTATTGATGATCAATTTATCTATACTGCAGTTATGGGTACAGCAGTTCAGCTTAGGGGAAATGCAGTGGTGTAAAAATGCATCCACATCTAACCCACAAAATTAGCTTTGGTATGTAGATCGATGGGAATTAATGGGCACAGAAATATCCAAATGTGCAGTACGTGGGTTGCGGCTGTAACAGTCAGTGCTGGTGAAACGTGTTTGTCAGGACGTCTGGGCATATCGAGAACTAGGCATTCCAATGTCACGGATATTTACAATAAATCACAAGGGAGAGCTTCGTATGGAAATGCAACAAGCTTTTCTATCTTCGTACGTACAGTCTATGCTTGTATACGTAGAAATGTGTGCATTAGCATAATGTGTGCCAGAGAAATAAAGATTTGATGATAAATTAATAGCTGTTGATAATGTTTGTCGATATTGCATCAAGATTGCTAAATCAATAACTCGTTTTCTTTTTCTAAATAGCAGTCAATGTAGATGTCTGGTATTTTGGCTGAGTTTGAACATTTGTATTGTTTGATTGACATTAGGCTTTACTGTTCTGTGCTACGTTGTCTTCTGTAATTCACTGATTCGTTGTTTTTTGATGAATGCACAATTGCACATTTACATGTTATGCATTCATTGTTTACTTGTAGCTGAAAAATGCCAACATTTCTTGGCACATGTCAGCATTTGCAAGCGTTGATGACCACAACCGTAGAAATTTAAAACGTTTTCCCTGATAAAATTTTCTCCGGTGACACTTCCTCAATTCACCGTGAAATTTTAACTTCTTTGAAAGCTGTCAAATTCCCTGGCATATTCAGATTAATCAGAACGTGTTGTGTATAAACAGGTATTCGCACCTCAGCGACATGGTTGATCACGTCTTTCCGCCGTGCCAGCAGAGCTGCAGTGACGACAGTGCGCATGCAAGCTGTCTGCCAGGCGCCAGCAACTACAGCTCGTTTACTTACTGGAGGAACTCGCTGCCGGATGTCGACGACGAGCTCGCCGAGTTCATCAAGAACCGCGACGCATCCGCCGTGGACAAGAATGCAGACCCCAAGAAACTCGGAATGACCAGCAGAAAGTCGACAACTCTGCTGGCATCGACAACGGCCAAAAGTACCGACCACAAATCTTCCAGTAAGTAAAGTACCATATCGTCATTGTCATCAACAACCGGGATCCAGTTGTGACTGACCCAGCTGTAACATGTGGACGTAGCTATCTGACTTGGTCAAGCTACAACTGGGAATTAACCAACTTCAGTCGATAATCAGCTGGCTGGGGTGATATCTGCAGCCACCATCCAGACCTTGGTTGTTCGTGAAACGCCGCTTATGCTTATGTTGCTTGAACACTTGACAAATTGCATTCCGTTGTTGTGCTGAGCTGATGGAGGCGTTGTTTGCTCTGACATCTGGCTGCTAAATATTGTACTGCTGACTGATAATGCGTTGACGTTGTTCAGTGTCGATAAACAATTTTCATTTCAGTTTTGTACTGTGATAGCAACTCGTTAATTTTTACACCAGCGTGACATTAACCATATTATTGTAACCATATTATTGTGATCAGCGTATGTATTCTAGAGTTTTTGTATTACATAACGCATCGCAAGCAATTTCACGTTGTTCGTTGCGACTAGTGTGGATACCAAATGTTGTGAAATGTTAGCTGATGTACAACATGGCAGCATGAAATGTTTGATATGGCACATATTATAATGTCACCTGGCAACACCAAAACTGGGCAGGTGGCGGCCTCACTTTCTTCAATGTGGTGGTCTGACCCCATCACTGTTGCATTAGTTATTGTGTTGCCAATTATGTAACAGACATTTTCATTCTCTGATACTGATGCTTACATTGGTAATATTGTGTAAAACCTCCAAGTGGGCCACCTCCGCAGACGTATGGGGGCCCATCTTACAAAGTGGGGGGCACAACAGTGGTGGGAGGTCCCGAATAAATCTCCACCCAAGACCTTGTCCTTGAGGCTTGATATAGCATATTTTTTGTGCTGAAAGGGGACGTTAAATCTCCCAACCAAACTTAGCAGGCGTCGAATAGGACATAAAACCATGCTAAACTCTATGCTCTAAGAAGTCACATTTTGTACTTATGGCTCCCAGAGTTCAAAAATTGAGGAATTTATTGTGGAAATGGCCAACACGTGCACGTGAATTAATACTGGTGCCAGCAGATTGTTGTTTTTAATAATGCTTTATGCTTGCCTTATAAAGTTAGGTTCAGTCATCACATCAAATATTAGTTTCTACAGCATTATCCGTAAATTAGTCTTCATCCAGATTTCATATATGCCCCCTCCCCACTTTTGTTACAGTGCTAATATTGCAGCCACAGTCGTGAGGTTGTGACTAAATGCTAGCCAATCATGGCCAACTGTAGGGTCTATGTCAGTTTGCAGTGTCACGAAGCCATACTTGATTAAACTTCGATTAACAACTAAGAACTACATGCACTTGAATGCATCACCGTAGCAGCTGTCAACTGAACATTAATCTGATTATAGTTTTCATAATAACAATACGTACGTGTGTGCACATTGCTGTCACCAGATATGTCAGTCACGGTATGCTGGTTGCACCCTTGATTTCCTTCATCCGCTTGTTTCGATACAGACCAAAACTTCATGACTTAGTATATGCCATGTCTAACTCTGTAATTACACGCTGTTTGACGCAGTCCATGTCAACATCGTTTTATAATTTCTGCTGTCCAAATATCTCACTGAGTCCTCGCTCATCACTTAACTGACTGGCTCCAGTCCCAACACTTCTCATAACTACAGTAATAACTAGAAGCCAGCACTCACAAGAATGCAAAAACCCCGGCTGGCAATGTTTTTGCGGCTCGTGATCTTGACGTTTTGACCCCAAAAATAAATGGGATTCCAGGACTCATGGTGGAACATTTCTGTGTCAAGTTTGGTGATCCTATTCCAAGCCAGAACAGGTTTTTTTAGATATTGTGATGAAA
>Ga0209780_1003746_pt1 | contig 11475 bp, 6 predicted proteins | sample WorMetexBAHAMAS2_FD_187384 | JGI IMG/M metagenome (GOLD analysis project Ga0209780, IMG submission 187384) | Marine gutless worms symbiont microbial communities from Max Planck institute for Marine Microbiology, Germany - Inanidrilus exumae... | ecosystem: Host-associated > Annelida > Digestive...
CTGATTGCTCATAAACACGTCCCAGTATGGCTCCCATATCTTGCAATCCACAAACTTGAAGTATGGACTGTTACGAGGCCACGTGTGTGATTGTGATATAGTCATAGGTTTCAACGGCCTCATGCACACGATGTGCCGGCGTGCTGTCCTGATGAACAGTCTAAAAGTCGACGGCAACGCAACGTCAGTATGACGACGGCTGCGCGAATGCTGCTGTTCAGACACCGTTCACTTTTAGGCACCACGAAAAATAAACCGGAGAACCGGAGCTTGTTGACAGCAACTAAACCACGATTACCAAAATTATGCCATATGCGCACTAGCAACTTCTCAGAATCTCATCAAATCATTAATTCCGTAAATTAGAAAAGCCTTCACTCGTGGTCGCACCGACCACTTTGCGACTGTTGTTACTTAATCACAGTTTCCAATTTATGGCTGTTTTTCCTTTGCGTCGCTGGAATTGGTTTTCTCAGACTTTCATTTTCAGCCGAATAAGAAGGAACATTTTTCTTATGACCTTGAAATTTGGACTATGACCTTGATCAACGAAGTTGACCTAGAAGTGGTCTCCGTGGACCGTTATGCCAAATATCTACACTGCATGTGTCTCAAAAACCACACTGCTTTGGCTTACTATAACTTCGACCTACATCAACGGATTGTGATAAATTCTCGCAGGAATGTTGCCAAGAACGTAAGAAGTCAAATGATACTTTATTTTGCCACCTCACATAACTATAGTGCTTCTGCACTACCTGGCAAAACACGGAAACACGAAAATCGCATCTTTTCACTCAAATAATTGTGTTACTGCTATTCCAGAGTTCAGCCAGTGGCTGCTTGATTTATCAAATTTTGTTGAATTGCAACTCATATTCACGCTGCTATAGACTCCTTAAATCTTGTAGTCAATTAAGTTCATCTGTGGCCTGTTGGGGCCATAGCTCAGGAGAAATAAAGTTGAGAGTTTAGCGCCGCGGCCAGCATGCACTGGTGCATGCATGTGCTGTGTTGCTAAAAGGCAAATAATATTGTCGTCGACGTGTTTGACAACAGCTGACATTTGTTAAGATACCAAGATATACCACCAATACTGTCCATTGACTTTTCACTTGAGGCTCGACAAAGAACAACTCCCACTTTTTACACAGCGATATCACGACAGACTTGCTAAACAATGAGTGTGTGGTAACAAACGGTAGCATGCTATACTCCCTTTTCCTAGGTCTTGTTTGGTGCATACGGCCAATTCGTGAGAATGGAGGGCAGTTCAGCGGTGACCGAGTGATAATATAAATGTGTTTTCTGTGTCTGTTGGCAGAACAACATTCAGCGCTTAAGTAAAAAGACGCAATTTTCGGCTTTTTGTTTCCCTAGGTAGTGCAAAAGCATTAGTTAGGTGAAGTAAGAAAATAAAGTGTCATTTGACTTTGTACTTTCTTAGCAATATTTCTGCCGAAAATTATCAAAAATCGGTTGATGTACGTCAAATGTATTATAGCAAGCCAAAGCAGTGTCGTTTTTTGAGACAGTGTATGTCAGAGGTCATTTCGTTCGAAAGATATCGTCTACGCGCATAGACACACACACCATTGACGACTGCGCTACCCAGACCACAAAATAGTCGGTATTAATCAAGTGATTTCGTCTTGACGTCAGACACTTTGAAAATTTTCCATGACGTGTTCAGTCAACCTCTCATAATTTTTAACCGACGGTGTAACGGTCGCGCTGACGCTATGGCTCGTCACGCGTGGTATCGAAAATGCACACTAAACTGCCATAAGATTTTCACTAATTATGCCCAAACGCAGTGACCTGCCCTTGTGGCCAAGTGGTTAACGCACTCGGCCGCCATGTGCAGTAGAGCGTGACGCGCTCAGTGACCGGGGTTCGACTCGGCCCGGGGCGCGTCCGCCTACCAAAGAATCATTTCTAATAACTCCTACGCATATGATGAACAGGGAGATGATCCCGGGCAGGAAAAGAGGGTTCGACGGTGTCCTCTATAAACTGTGACCGTTCCCGGCACCTTGATCTAGCAGTGTTCCTCGGTGTGACATTACTCCTCATCAAGTGGGTACCTTTACTGGAAGAAAAAGAATTAGTTGTGAATGAACATTGTGAAAACTGCAAACTGCCCATTGAGTCCCGTTAAATTCTATCGCAGAGATGTGAACTGACCTTTAAACGTAATATGTATTCTTCTAGTAACCCACGGACAGCCGTATACTGCGCTGCATAAAAAAGAAAGAACAACGAAGGAGACTGTGCCAAAATGAGTACAGTTAGTTTATTAAGCATCACCATATTCCATTTCATATAATGTGACGCCATGCAATGTTTAGTTGTACGTCAGTGCATGTACTGCCGAAGTGTCTGACGGCAATGGTAATAGATACGGTGAAGTGCTGTTACAGTAATCTATGGGCACGATGCGATCTCCATGTTGTAGGGCTGCAGGGCATGATGTCGTACTTTGCGAAGTTAACTGGTGAAGATTTGTCACGTTATTTAAATAAAACTGCATCGGCAGGTTTCAGAAAAGCTTGTTACTAGGGCCAAATCGGCGACCTGACTGTAGGCGTTGTAAAATGTTTACATTTACTTGCCCTACAACACGGCGGCCAGAACAGTTATCATAGATAACAAGCAGCTCCGCTGTCGCTGACGAACCCGCGTGACGCGCTGCATCACGGCAAACGGCAAAATTTTAAAAAGTCACATGACCATAACCACGCCCATTTAGGAAGTGATATGTCGTAATTTTTATAACATTAGATATAGCCTGCCTGTGTAAGAAATTTTCAGTTATTCCTGAGGTACGTTAAGGACCTTGAAATTTAAAGTGCATCACGTACCGAGACCACACCCATTTCAGGGACAGATTGTCCTGCATAGGCAGGGACTTGCTGTGATCAATCGGAATACCAAATATGAAGTGCCTACAATTACATGCATTGAAGATCTGAAAGGCAACGCAAATGTAAAAATTCTCGTTTTGAGCCAGCCTTTGGGGGACTTATGCGTAACGCTAACGCACAGGGTTCATGTATGGCTCAATGGAAAGTGCATTGTCGAATTCCTCTTTTCGCTAGCTCTCACGACTGAGGCACAATTAAACGAAATCTGTCAAAATCGGCGTTTTCTGAATTGGTGGGGCACCTTGAGTGCAAATTTTAGGTAATTGGGTCGTCGCCCGCAATCCACCTATGGTCCGTTGGATAGAGGAATGATGTAGCTACAACGTTGCCTCTGGATGTTTTCACACAAAGAAACTTTGCAACAGTCGTCTTTCGACAGAAGTCGAATTCTACTGGCAGAAACAGCAAAATCGCGTTTTGTGCCACCCTTTGGGAGACTTAGGGGTAACAAACAAGGTTCATTTATAGCTTGATGGAAAACGCATTGTCGACTTCCTATTAATGATAATTGAACTTTTTTCGCTAGTTCTTACGGCTGAGGCACTATTAAGCGAAATCTGTCGAAATCGGCGTTTTCTAAAGGGGTGGGTCACTTTGAGCGCAAATTTTAGGTACATGGGGACGTCGCCCGCAATCCATCTATGGACTGTTAGTTAGAGAAATGATGTAGCTACAACGTTGCCTCTGGATGTTTTCACACAAAGAAACTTTGCAACAGACGTCTTTCGACAGAAGTTGAATTCTACTGGCAGAAACAGCAAAATCGCGTTTGTGATTGGAACTTAAGGGTAACAAACAGGGTTCATTTATGGCTTGATGTTTTTCACAGCCACGAATTATCGAAACTGTCAACTTTGCTTTGCTACGGTCGGCTATGTCAGCACTTGCTGAGCTCTTGTTGTAGCTTGAATCACTGTGATTAATGAGCAGATTGACATATATCGTATTTTGTTTGCACAAAGTAGTGTAAAATGCAAACACATCCACTAGAAGAGGTGGACAATTTCTTGTCGTTTTGTAGCAAATTTCTTCAGTTATATGCATTCCAAAAATTATCGAAATAGGATATGCTCGATCTGACAAAAGTTCTGTAAAAATAAGAAATAGTCAAAGAATTTTGACGAAAGGCCGCATTGCAAAAGGTGGCGGATTTTTCACTGGGACAATATAATGTGACATTAATCGGTCTTGAGCATTGCAGTCGGTTGCATCAGTCGCGCTGTCATGCTGTTATTGAGGACTGACTAATCCCCTTGGCTGCATACACCGCAGCAGAGATTCCCAATACTTTTCAATGGGCCGGACAACCCCCAAAATTTCCCTTTTCCCGTGGAGGATCTGGACCCCATCTACTACATGATTCCTTTGCCCCCATGAATCAGCCCCATACAACGGCATCCTGATCGGTCCAGTTGTTTTTGCACATCGCATCCGTGTGACCAATTCACAGACAGACAGACAGACACACGTTCACATAAACCACGCTACGTGCGACATCTGTATCAATAGGCCGCATCTAATCTATGCAATGCATGCGACGTGGACTAAAGCGATAAATTTTATTATATTCCAGCATCTGTCATCCCTAGCTGTATTAATCGATCGGCGCCGTATACGATGAGTCACTGTACGCGGACAATGGCGAATTTTCGATCGTGAGCAGGAGCAGTGTTCCATAAAATTATAAGTGAGTCATCGCCGCATAGGCGTAAATCTAGTGACGCACCCATCATTTCTGAAGTGTGAAGTACCGTTTCCCATATTTTTCAGATAATAAAGACAGTAAAAAAGAAAATAAAATGACTCGTTACATTCTGTGTAGCTTGGAGGGGTACTGTTTTGACCCGCATCTGTCTGTTTGTTCGTTTGTTAGCACAACAACTCAAACGTTATGGGAAGATTTTCAAGAAATTTGCAAAACCGGTAACACTATGAACTATAGAAGGGTTGGTTAAATTTTGGGACAGACCCAGAACGTATTCTGGGTGTTTATCGCATTTGTGGTTCAGTAGGGCCTAGTTGATCGATGAGAAAAGTGAGAGCGAAGCTGCGAAAACGGTTACGGCGCAGTGAGGGAAAATCTAGGCCGATGTAACCGCTGCTCGCCGTTGACGACACTATCGATACCAATGTCGCGTATCGGAGGTATGCGCTCCGCTGAGTACCATCTATTTTTGTCATTTCATCGGGCGGCACTGTATGCAATGCGACACATGCTGTCATTCTGTCTGTCTGTCCGACGCAATCGTACAATTTGTCGAAACAGCTACCTCGGAAATGATTCAAAACAGACTACAAACACGAAGTCGATGACCTTGTGCGATATTCAGGCATTTCAAGGTCACTGAGGGTACTTCTCTGCAACCGAAACCCAGACTCTAGACCTCGCAGGTTTTTGTCGACCGTGATAGCAGTTCGGCGTATCCTATGGCTGTGTATGTGTGTGCAACGTTTGTGTACTGTATCTAAACGCTTAAACAGATCGATCCGGCTGTTGGTGTGACGGTTACCACAACAAACAGCTATCTTGTATCATTTGGAGTCCGGATTCGCCTACGCAAAGGGCGACCTGTCTCTTAGCCTGGGTGCTGTATCTGGAAAATGTGCGGCTCTCACCACAACCGACTACTCAATTAGTTTTTTTCGTCATAACAAGGATACTGTCGACCAAGTACGACCGTCGCAAGCTATGAAGAACTCTGAACGATCGACTTCGTTTACAGCACTTAGCCGTCACTGCCGCAGAATTTTACAGACTGCCATTACCTACTGTGATGCAGCCTAGAATTAGCTTAGCACAATTTTCAGAGGACACGGAGCGTCGCGCGGTCCCTCTGCAACAGCTGAGCATCTTGTTCGGGGCTCCCACTTTTTGGTGTAGAGTTACCCGCATTCTATTTACTGTGAGTCAGCGAAGTTAACCTAGATCGATAATATTGTCAATGTATAGGCCCCTACGATAATCGTAGTCGAGTGGCAGTTGTTACCGATGCAACAGGTGTTGGTGTTGGCAGTAGCCAGAAGCGTACCTGTCAGCCAGTAACAAATTCATACCTAACATATAACCTCACGGCTTCTAACAATGTAGGCCTAAGCTACGAAAAGTCGATGCTTTCTTGAAAGTACCGGCAGGCTAAGTTATAAGTGAATCGCGTTTAGTACACACTGGACTTGAAGACAATCGCTCCCGTGTTATAGGTACAGTACAGTAAGTAATCAAGCAAATCTGACGGGAGCTATGCGGCCCCCAGACTCTGGAACAGACCACATAGTAGCATACCCGTCGCCGTGCCTCGTTATTAAGTCGACTTCTCCGAGTTGACCTAATAAAGTTGGGTCTCGAATGTCCGTCCGCCCGTCCGTACGTCCGTCCGTCCGTCCGTCCACGAAACGTTTATTCGATTTCAGTGAATTTGGTATGTAGGTAGAGGTCCACGAGTGATGCACGCCGCGCCGGTATGCCGTATGACCCGATCCAAGGTCAAGGTCACGAGCCACTGAAAGTCGGAAATTCGGCCATTTTCAAACGCTATCTCCTCCCCATTTATCACGGGGCTGGCAAATGACCATGGATTCTTAAATTAGGGGGCAATACCTACAGCTTATCGGGGCCGATTTTTTTATTTTTGTCCTAGTTTTTGTGTCACGTGACTTTGAAGTCGGCAGTAACTAGGAGTCGACCGCCAGTCCCGTGCGGGGCTAATTTATTTTTTACCAAGCCTTAGCTGCCGCAGCAGACCCGCGCGACGCGCTGCGTTACGCCTATCGTGTTGTACACAAAGGTGTACACTCAGTGTAATAAACTGGCGACCGACGACCGTCGCCAGTTTCTCACTCTGAGCGTCCACCTCTGTTAGCTAATGGCTATGTTGACAACGCTTGTGATGGTCGACGTGCAGTTGCGAAATTAGAACTCTAAGTCCACAGGGAAATACCCTAATTTTTAAAGATACCCGAATTACCTTCCAATATAATGGAGGATAAGTTAATGGTATTGCCTCCATGCCAAAAACGAACTCGATCCGTTCAGCCGTTTCGATATAATACGGGCGTGTGACGGACGGACATACAGACACAGTGCCGTAGCTAACACCGCGCTAGCACAGCGTCGCGCGAGTAAAAATTATTATTATCGTTATTCACTCTTTACTAGCTGATTTAATTACGATCGTGAATGATTTTCGTTATGATCAAGCAACTCTTCAACCGTTATATACTGCGGATTAACGACTAGGCTGATTACATTACGTCCGTATAAAGTGATACCAAAGCTTTAATTATACGACGTATCTTACATCCTTTCAATCACACTACTGACAGTACAGAGAACATTTCTCCTACAACAGATTTTGTAAATGTCAACAAAATTTACGGACTACTAGTGTGGTTAACTACTTTTACCGCACAATGTATGTGCAACGCATATGCATAGCGCAGTAGTGTCGCCCGGTGTCCAGGGGCGTCGCCACGGGGTGGACTGGGATGGACACTTCACCCTATGTTTACACGACGTAAACCGAAGCAAATCTAGTCAGTATAATTTTTTAATTATCAGGCCGCATCGCAGCGTTAGCTAGTGATAGCGGCCTACTGCTACACATGAATTAGCGTGGTCTGTCTGTCTGTCGGTCGGTCTGTCTGTCAGTTGGTCACGTTCGTGCGCCCTGCAAAAACGGCAGAACCGATCGAGATACCTTTTTGTAATAATAATAATAATAATAATAATAATAATATACACATTTGTATAGCGCCATATGGTCGTAACTTCAGAGGCGCTAAACTGTAGACTGACTCGGATAGACTCAAGGAACCATGAATTGAATGGGTGTGAAGATCTCCCCAGAGGAAGTGGTAAAAATTTTGGGGGTTGTTCGCCCCGCCCAATTGAAAAGCACTGGGAGCCTGCAGCGGAGTACGCAAAACGGCTGAACCGATCGAGATGCTGTTTAGGAGGCTGACTCGGGTGAACCCAAGGAAGCATGTATTAGATGAGGGTCAGGTCAGACGAATCCATTCGCGACACGAGGGGTGACAAGACGGCGATGCGGCCTTTCGTCGAAATTCTTAGACCACTGGTTAGACCGATGTCACGTCACACCTGCAATTTTATCGCGCGATTTTGTCGCGCAACTTTATCGCGCGACAAAATCGCAAGTGCGACATGGCGTGTAGCGCAACTTCTTAACAGTCGCGCAACTCCTTTTCCGATTACAGCAGCGCTCTATTCTGTGCAACTTTGTCGCGAAAATGCGGTGAATGCTGATTGGTCAATTCTTGTTTATGCGACAAAGTTGCAGTGTGCGACACGGCATGTCACACTTGCGATTTTGTCGCGCGATAAAGCTGCTCGACAAAATCGCACGATAAAATTGCAGGTGTGACATCGGTCTTAGATATCAAGTAAGAGTTGTGTCGAGTTTATACCAACCGAAGCTGATGGACACATATCTCTTGGTGTAGTGCGAGAGCGGTGCGTTTGTCGCTCGTACGGTCGTTCGCGTCTGAAGGTAGACCTTATTCTCGCACTGAATGTACTGTCTGGACAACTCGGTCTGGCGGTCCTGCGCCAGCATTATGCCAATCCTACAACCAAACGGCTGTAATGACAATATTTTTCTTAAGTAAACGAGGAAGCGGTGTAAGCAGATAATCATGCAGCGCGAAAGTCGAATGCGAATCCTGCGTTAAATGACCAGTGATGCGTTAAGGTTCGTTCACAACACCGGCTGCGTTACGTTGCAGTCGCAACGCGACGCACCGCAACGCAACGCGTCCTGTGTGAACGAGTACAGAGATAAATGGAGAAAAGTACGTACATGGTGTGTCCAACCCTGGTATCGAGAACAGCTAAAGAACAGAACTCCTAGTAAATGCTTAAAAATAAATAAAATTAGATTTATATAAATCTAAACATGTATACACTCTAAGGATAATAATTTCTAGATCTATGGGATAACTAACGAGTCTAAAGAGCAGGCAACAGTATTTATTGGTCGACTGAAACAAAAGGATAGGCTCTGCGGCAAAATTTTGATATTTTGCTTTATGTTTAATCCTTGTTTTTACATCTTAAAGTTTATATAACGTCATCAGTGAACTCTTCCATCCGCTGTAGAACTATTAGGCTGTATTCTGCATTGCGAAATAATAGCCTACATCGAGCATTTCAGGAGAAGCCTATACAAAAGACTGCAGCCTTTTGACAAAATGGCTGTGTTTATTCTGCAGACGGGATTAACGTAGTCCGATTCGAGATCTCTACATATACACGCTTTTTCGTGTGATTCCCATTCTGCATTTAGCCGCGCAAAAAACAGTAAAGAAATGGGGCGTGGCACACCGTTCAGTTTCGTCGCACGTTTTGGTCAGAGCAAAGTCAGAGCGGTCGGACTCATCTCGTCTTGAATTTAAAAAAGCGAAGCAAATCGCCGTCGCTTAGACGTAGAAAAAACGGCCTAATATCAGACAGGATCGCTCGAGAGCGATCTGACTTAGAAAAAAAACGCCTTTAATGAAAACCGCCTACCGAACATCGCTGAATGTTTCCCGTCGACTTGACGCAATTAGCCTACTTTATGCAGAATATCATCACACCATATTATAGTTTAAAGTTGCACATGTTGTGATATCATCAATATCTACACTATATACAGGCCTACTCTAGTCCGTTCACGGTCTCTGTGCTGTACATGTGGGGCAGTGGGGGCCTATGAACGGGTATGGGCTTACATTACAAGACCGTACAGTGATTGTTACGTTCCGGTAGAATCCGGCTTATTGTAGACCTACATGTCAATGACACGAATAAAACCAGACGCCACAGCGGTGTAATGGCAATTAACGCGGTTTAACCTATTAACCGTTTTAGAGAGCATATTATTGCTCACGGCGAGGTAGGCCTATCGTTATAGTGCAGTTTGACGATCAGCACCCTTGGCAGTTACATTTAACGTAAATAGGAGCCTACGGTAAGTAAGTAAATGGTCAGCAAAAGCCGAATCTGAGGCATACAGTGATTGAAGAGGGCACTGGCTGGGCGAGTTGACTTATTTTAGCTCAGTGTCTGGCTCAACCCTAGGTGCCAGAGTGCCAGAAATTCAAAAACTATGGTCGGTTCGCCAGCCTGGTATCAAATACCATTAATCACTGTCCCGATTTTGGAACGCTACTCAAAATGGGTTAAATCGCTGAAACGTTGGCGGTAAAATGTGTAGACCTTCTGCACGACTGGGTGACGATTGATGATGTACTTAACGTACAGTTGCTGGTTGGTACAGCGAGGACAGGTCGACGCCAATCAGCTCAGCAACCCCCCCCCCTCGCGGTGTACCGAAAGCAACAAACCGGCGATATCACAGGTGGTGCACCGATTATCGCTATTCACAGTTGTAATAGAAATGTTTTAAAACTTATCCATTGCAAACATAAAATAATGGTCGTAGTAGCGTCTGAAGCAATTTATATGCGATGGGGCCAATTTTTGGGTTGTGTCCCCACTTCATACGATGGCCCCATAAGTCTAGGTGGAGGTACGTGGTTTACTTGTAGATTTTTACGCAATATTACTAATGTAAGCATCGTTATATGAGAATAAAATTGTCTGTTAAAATGTTGGAAACGCAATAACTAATGCAGAAGTGAGGGGGCCAGGCCCCCGCTTTGAAAAAAGTGAGGGTCCCGAGCTCGGGATCCCACCGTCCCCCGGTTGCGACGCCTATGATGGTCACATAAGCCAAAATGCCAAATGTTGTCACTATAACAGGGTTTGAAATGCCCACAAGTAGTCCTAGTTTGGGTGTCAAAATGTTGCCCATTATTTATATGCTATAAAAGACCAAAACAAGCAAACGTTGACACTGCAGGGCACTAGCGTATGATGTACACATACTAATAAACACAAAAGATAACAATTTTGAAGCAATGCAATCAGCATCCACAGCTGGAGGCTGGACAATCCGCGGGTGGAATTCACCCCCCTCCCCCAACTCCCATGGGAGGTGTCTAATCACCAGTACTTACCGAAGTAGAGCTCAGTGACGTCTGTAGGCCTGTGTTCAGATCACGCGTCAATACCGAGTCCCTCCGACGTCTGTCTGTGTAGCCGGCCAATGCCACGCATGTGACTACGGGACCATGTGTTCGTATATTATTTCTCTGTGTGCGTGCTAGCAATGGTTACACGGCCGGCTGGCGTTATTATGTGCTATTATGAGCCTGAAGCGGCGCCGTCGAGCTTCACAGCTGCGTTCACACTCACATGCATGATGCCGTACTTAATAGAGCTAAGTCGCATCATTCTTTCAAACAACTCAACAATTCGTCAATGCAGCCGCCGGCGTCAGCCCGTCGGTACATTGGGAACATTCTCCCCCTCCCCCTTCAAGAGAGAAAAATGTTCCCAATGTATCGACGCGCTGACGCCGGCGGCTGCGTTGATGACGATTGTTGAAAAATAATGAAAAGAACTAGAAACGACAAGAGCATCGGCTTTACTAAGTAGTAATTCTTGAGGTAAGATAATTTAAAAAGAAAAATATAGCAATAACAG
>Ga0209780_1003747_pt1 | contig 11474 bp, 10 predicted proteins | sample WorMetexBAHAMAS2_FD_187384 | JGI IMG/M metagenome (GOLD analysis project Ga0209780, IMG submission 187384) | Marine gutless worms symbiont microbial communities from Max Planck institute for Marine Microbiology, Germany - Inanidrilus exumae... | ecosystem: Host-associated > Annelida > Digestive...
CTCCTCAATGGGGGAGGAGTCTGGGGAGGGGGCATTGCCCCTCCCCAGAGAATTTTTCGATTTTGAGTCTAAAAATGGCGACTTTTAGTGCATTCTGGGCGCTTAACCACGCGGCGAGGGGGCCACGGCCCCTCCCCTTGGATCCGCCAGTGCCTGTGGCCATGAAAAAAATCTCGCATGCGTACACCGTCATAGGGGAAACTGAAATTACCCAGTCAATATGCGATTACGTCGCACCCAGCCGGCTGTAATTACACTGTCGTGTGAAAGACTTAGGTATGTGAATCGAATCATTGATTTAGGCCACCAGCTAACAGTTGCTGCTGTCGTTCAACAGAAACATCGCCTATATACGTCGGTCGCTTTGATTGACAGGCTATCTACTGCCTCGCTCAGCAATTACTCAAGCCGTTCAACGTATAACGGTAGAGCTACGGCCGGCACATCTCTCTGTTGTAGGCCGACAATAGTCCTGTCTGTATTCCTTCTATCATATTCATAGCTTAACTGTCGACCAGTAATTAGCCGAGCACGGTACTCTAGGGACGACCCGGTGATTAGTCGCGCTCACCGACCCAGTCGCTGGATGGAACATAACTGTCCCGCGGAGACTGCAGCTTGCTTCAGTTGAACGAGTACGCTAATGATAGGACAGTCTGAACGAATGCCTTCTACTCTCAAATTATTGATTTCAACGGTTCGTTGGCAGTCATCAAGCACTGTACCGCACTGTAGGCCTACATACATAGGCATACACATCTCTCCATATACGGCACAGCACAATGTATGACGGACTTCCGGTCTTTTCACTACAACAGCACACGCGAGTTTTCATTCAGAAAGGTCTATCATTAATCGCTAGAGACGTCGGTCTATAGACCTAAACTGAATAAGTTTATACTAATACTATATATATCCACATTTTTAGTTGTTAAGACTGCAGATGTACAGTTGGCTAAAACAAACTACAAAGCACACGCAATACAAATTAACGATCAATAACGCGACTGGTCGTTAAATTTTTAACGTTAAGAATTATTATGTAGCCTATGTGTTTCGGTCCTGCAGCGCCTCACTAGTGAGGGGCGTTCGCACCGTTTGCTTGCTCGTATCATCGACAGACTAGAATCGTTTTCCGTTATTACACCATTTACAGTAGCAGCAGTTGGCAAAACACAATGAGGACCATAATATATCGCCAAAACGACCATGACTGTGCACCTGCAGTTCATGTACAATCGACAGCAAGCAAGGACATCAGCATTGGCTCCACCCACTGAAACAACTGACGTGCATTGGTGTATTACACCAATATTTAAGCTTGAGTCCTCGACCTTTTAACTTTGTACTGTTTCATATAAAATCAAATCAAAGCAAATGAAATCAAATGCAGATCTGTGTATAGCATCGTGTGTCGCAAGCGAATCGGAGGCGCTTTGTGGCGATGACTGGACAAGCGACGTTTAATGGGCTACTAAAAAACAGTTCAGTCTTTAGTCTATTTCTATAAGTACTGACAAGTTAACCTCCTTAAAATTATTGTCAGACTCAGACAGTACAAAATATGCACTACCGCAGAAGGCTTTCGCCGACAGAGCTAATGGCATTTGGGTACAGTCAGCAGGTTTATATTTGAAGATCGTATAGTGTGGGCTACGAGACGGTCTAAAACTCTCTTGTAAAGACGCCATGCAGGTATGCAGAAGTGCCGGGCAACAATCAATATGTCAATGTTCACATGAATGGTGGGTTAACGCTTAATATAGCATATAGGCCCAGTGGTCCAGTGGCGTCGTCAGGATTTGGTGCCAGGAGGGGCACATGCAGAAGTTACTGGGTTTTTACAGGAGGCAACTGTCGACATATAGTCGCTGTCAGACTTTGTATAGGTCAAAGTGCACTGAAAAACATTTAATTGTTGTAAGTCGAGGGGGGCACGTGCCCCAGTGCTCCATAGCTGGCGACGCCAATGTATAGGCCTAGGGCCTACTGTTGTTTTTGTTCTGTTGCTCTGTATGGCTAATAAATGATGATGATAATGAAATAGCGCACTTAAAACATATGGCGCAGTCCCCGGACGCGCTACCGAAGACCAGCGGCGCAGCCAGCTATTTTTTTACCTAGGGGTCCACAATAGGCTATATCACTCGTTTTTCACCACGCCCGCCTCATGGCTGGTTGGGGTTCACACGCCCCTAGACCCTCCCTCTGACCAGCTACATCCACGCCCCTTGCTGTATTTGAGGAAGGTAAGAAGAAATGGAAAGGAAAGTCCGCCCAGTGTTGTCGACGCCTCTGGGAAGCACGTGCAGTGGTCATCATTATGTAAGGTCTACGTATACGAATTCAATGCCGACTCGACGTATAGACAGACAGCTAGAGAGAAAACATTAATAGTATATTAGCACGTACTCCCACGCACGCACACACACACACACACACAGGGAGGGCACTGAACGCGCGCGGGCGGCGAGGGGTCACACACGGGTCAACACTACGTGCGAGCCAGCCAGCCAGCCAGTGATACATTAACAGCGCGTCAACAGACGAACGGAAGTCGACGCAATAAAACTCGATCATCAGTGCGACAACGACGTCCGACTAGAGGGCCGACAGATCGAGTCAGCCTGTGATGAGTACATAACGGTCCATCAAACAGCGCCACCTAGTATCAGACTACGGACAATGCCGGCCGTTGTTCACTGCCGACTGTCGCCACCACGCGCAGTCCGTTGGACATGATGGACTGTACGTCAGTCTGGCAGACAGTCATCGTAGCGCAAAACCATTTGTTAATTCGGTGCACTCTTATACGTATACGTCGATTTGTATAGCGCATTTTTACGCAAAGTGCCTCAAATGCGCTCAGACATGGATAACACAGTTTTACCTGCAAATTACACCATGCCTGCCTTTACTCCCCAGCCGCAGAACATCACCGCCCTTTGGCTGGTACTCATTTTACCGTCCCACGGAGGGTAGAAGGCTGAGTCGACCTGGGTAGTATTAGTATGCGACCTTAGTCGCATTCTGGGCTAATTATTCGACTCGAAGCCTAGCTAGGCTTCAGCCGAATATTGGATTCACTTTACGGCGCGTTTTGGCTCACGCGTTCGGTTATTATTCCGCCGAAAGTGAACAGATTTGGATGAAATCTGGAGCACTCTGGGTACATAGTTGGGGGCTGGCCCTGGCAGATTTTGGGCATGATCCGAGCAGTAGCGACAGCTATCTAGTTACTCCTGATGCCACCTCAGAAACGGTAGTGACATGCTCAACGAAATGCGGTACGCCCATAAATAAACAGTATTGCCAAAACCGAGCGACATGTACGTCAAAAACTAATCAGACTTAACAGCGCAATTAATAAGTGATTTTATGATGATGACAAGCATTGAGCTATTCATCAACCAACAGTCCAATGTGAACGCTCAACGAACATGCAACTTGAGAAGAAATTAGCAGATTGACCTGACTAGACTCAAAAGTTACTCAGAGATCAACTCTTGTTAACGGCGCTTTGTTGACCACAGACAGTGTTATACCTTCATATACAAACATACCGACACTACAAGGGAACCACAAAGCAGGCGGGCAACAGTGTCACGTGACCGGACCACGCCCCCTTATTCGTTTTGAGATAACTTATCATTAATTTTGTTGGCTAGCACATACATGTATACTGTCCATGGTTACTGCTCAGTGTGTGTACTGGACCATGTTCACCCATGGGAAAAAATTAAACCCATTTCTCAGAGGCAAATTTTGAGGTTGTCAGAGTGAATAAGGGCCAACATTGGGTATGGCTGGTTATTGAACTTAAGTGACGCAATATACCGATAAACATGTTGATCAGTTGATTTTTGCCGGATCAAAAATCCAGTAAAACCTAACCAAGTGACTTGAAGTGAGAAATACCAAGTAAGAAACCAAACACTACCGTAAACAAACAAACAAACAAACAAATTTGTCACTAAAGTTGGTAAATACTTAACGTTGGTACTGATGCTGGACAACTGGCGTTTAGTGGCGTACATGTAGCCACATCACTGTCCTCACCAGTCTGGACTGCAGGTGTATCAAAACGAATGAGTTGCTGTGATTAGGGCCAGTGCTAAAAGTTTCTTCAGTGTTCTGTCACCCAGTCAACAATGTCAGAAGTTCTGACAATGTTGACTGGGTGACAGACCTGTAGGACATTTGGCCCACAGAAAACCGGTGCAACTTATGTAAAAAAAGTCTCTATTCCAACAAAGTGGAGAAACTGCAGAGGATCGCCGGGCTAACAGAATCAGAATGACAGAGTGAATACTCGAGATACAGTTCTACATCGACGAACTGCCGCCGTCGTTAACGCTCTGTAACGAGTCCATCTGCGCTGCTGTCGGTTGCGGAGGCTGCAAACAGAACGTGGCGGTGTTGGCGGTGATGTCAACACTGTTCATCTGTAGCTGATGCATGCGCGAGTGTCGCTTCATGGCGAAGCTCGTGTTAAACAGTCGTCCACAGGCGTGGCAGACATGTGCGCCAGGCTGCGTGTGAATCGTCAGCAGGTGCTTGCGATGTACAGCTCGTGTCTTGAACGTCGCGCCACACACAGAGCACACGAACGACCGACAAGTGCGATGAATCGACTCGTGATCAGACAGATGACTCTGCATGTACACATGCACAGTCAACATCCTTACACTGCTAGAATGTGTGTCAGTAGTGTGCCTGGGTTCATCACAACAGTGCAATACGTTATGTACTTCCGGTTGTGTGGATGTCACGTCTTCACAAGGTAGTGGCTTGGCGGACCCGTCACCCCCTGTCTGAGTGATACAACTCGTCTGAAGCTGGCAGCAAATGATTTGAATGAGCGAATCAGGACGTGGAAGTCTTATGTCTCCGACTGCCTTGAGTAAAACAACACTGAAAACTCTTAAAAAACGCAACGAGAATGAACCTAAAGAGACCAACTTATCAGGCGTGTCATCTGAAATACGAAGTGCTAATTTCACCATTATTACGAACGCCGACAGAAGTCGCGGGGGGAGGTAGGTTTTCACCTGCATTTGTCCGTCTGTTTATCTGCACGATATCTAAATTCAAAGACTCAGAGCTAGGCTAGTTTCTTCTCGTAGATACTCAATCTATCGCAATGTAATCAACAGCAACACAACGATGATCACCAGTGACTGTGCAAAGCAGGTCTGTACAGTGGTCTATGTTGTCTGCCATTCAGTTCCACGCCTGTCAGCGCCATCTCACCACCACCATCACCACCACCACCTCTACCATCAACACTACCACCATCATCACCGCAACCACCACCATCACCACTACCTCCGTTTTACAGGTAAAGCCGGGATAGCCAGCTTGTATGAACTCTGTGAGTATCTCTTTGTTAACATTACTCAAAATTAATTATTACATTATTAAGACAAACGTAACAAACGAAGCTGAACCTTGCTGCGGAACGTTCGCTGACAGACGGCGCATTGATGATTGCCGGACCAGAGAGAAGTGTCTGAATCATCACTGTGAACAACTCTATGCTGCAGCAGGGCGTCGTGACGTTTGAATCTGCGTCCGCAGACGTCACACAGGAATGGTCGCACGTTCTTGTGCACGGAGTCGACATGTCGCCGGAAGTGTTCTCGATGTACTGTCTTGTAGGCACACTGCGTGCACTGATAGCATTCTACCAGGTCAGTGTCCAACTGCTGGCCCTCCACCGCCCGATGTCGAGCTCTGTGTCGAATCAGTCGGCTCTCGGTTGCACCAGAGTAACTACATCCAGGGACAGTACACGGGAAAGATGACGAAGTCTGGGTCGGAGTAGATTTATGACAAGATTTGACATGTCGTTGAAACAGGCGCTCATTGCTGGCAATGTACGTACAACCATCGACACTACACACTATGGCAGCTGACTTTGAGTGCTGGCAAAGTTGATGTCTCGTGAGGTGGCTGGTGCGCGTCGTGCGATAACCACACACCGGACACTTGAGTACCGCCACGCCGCGAGCATGCAGTTCCAGATGTTTCGTCATGTGACCCTCACGTTTAGACCGGAACGAGCATTGAGTGCAGAAGAATCGGTACGGCATCAGCTGTTCATACTCGCGACTGTCAAGTCGCGTGCGGCCGTTATAAAGCAACAGTGTCGACGTGTCCTGCAGCTGCTGTCGCTTCCACGTACCTACACAAGCTATACGACTTGTCGCTTGTTTGTAAATAATATAACTGGCAAAAACTATTCGAGAATAACAGACTTAACAGACTTTAGCGCCTCTGAAGTTACGACCATATGGCGCTATACAAATGTGTATATTACTATTATTATTATTATTATTATAACAAGCTCTAAAACAGCTAATATCACTTTGTCTGGACTCAGATAAAACATTAACGCTCAACTCAACAATGAATAAAAAGTAAGAACAACATTTACAGAAAATCTACACTATTAATTTGCTTCCTTAAGTAATGCTGGAAGGAGCTTATGATGGAGGTCTACAGCATCACGTAATTTGTTGCAATGGGCGGTAGGCTTGCAGCAGCAGCAGCAGCAGCATTAAGTTCTATTGATGCTAAAGGCTGAGGTCGTGGTGGAAAGGAAGGAGAGCTCATCAACATAACATGCTGCAGTAGAAAGCCTTGTAATGGAAAGTGTAAAAAGTTTTCATTGCAACAAGTAATTTTGCAAATAATTTAAGTAAAATAAAAAACACCAATTTAGATCAAACCGTGGCAAATTCAATCATAAAACACAACTGCTGTGGCACTCACAACTATGTACAACTTGCAAAATCAGACCCAGAAACAGGCAAAAGTTTCTATGAAATCCGCATCTGATGCATTCAGACACACTTTAACCAATAGCAGACTGGCTACTTAAAAGTGACTTTCTGGTTTGTGAAATAAGCAGTTAAGTATTTGAGATTTACTTAATTTTTTACAATTTGCCATTTAGGAGTCTAAATTATTCTGTAGAACTACTGCCTATCTTGTAAGTGGCCAAAAAATGCTGCTTAACTTGAGTGAAGATATAAGCAGAAATTAGCAGTTAAATGACACCATTGGCGCAATGTGTTCTGTGCTAATGAACACTTAAGAAGAGATTGGAGTGTTATTTAAATTTAACTATGGTTGGTGCAACTGGCCCTTAGCCACATACACCTGTAGCTCTGACCTCTCACACAGCAAACTGATGTTAGCTAATACTACAGAAACATAGAGCATCAGTTCTATAGGTAGAAACCGTGCAATTAAGCCACACAAAGAGATGAAAGTACCACGTTCAGTGATCGTGTTAGAGGATGCAGTTTCATCTGACTGATGCTCCGTCACATGCTGCTGAGCAGAGGAAGTCGCAGACGTGTCTTGCTTCTGATTAATGACTGATGATTGATGAACGTCATCTAAGCAGTGAATGTCACGAGAACAGACGCTGGACGTGCATTTACGTAGTCGACTTCGACGTCGCTTCATATTCGTCTTCTCTGCAGGTAAACTATTTCGTGCCGAGTCTTTGAGAGTGATGTCGGATGATGTAAAATCTGCAAAGTTCTTTGATTTCACGAGACGACCGGACTTTGTGAACAGAGTCTCCTTCTTGTTCTCAGCAAAGTCGTCAGGGACGTTTTGTAAACTAGTCTGTGACTGTGTGTCAATGTCACGCAGCACAGAGACCGGCAGTAATGTCGTGGACTCTATCTCACGAGCCACCGGTTCACAGTGACTTGACGCTTGCTGTGAAGAGTTGTGTAACTGCAGCGCGACGTCCACTGCTAGTGAACTTGGTTTTGTACTGGCAGATAAGACATTAGACTTGCTGCCTTCTGACAACTGTGACAGAGAAGACGAACTGACGTCAGCTGAATCAACGGCTGCTGCTACTGGTGGTGACGAGGATGGAGAACTATCAACACATGAGTGGACTGCGTCTGGCTGAGGCTTGTCTGTCACATGAGATGATATTATGCCAGTCAGCAGACTCTGCAGCATTCGCTCCAATTCATAGAAGCCATGCAGTGTATAGCCCACAGCAATGTAGACGCCATCATTAGCATCATGTAACAGCTGAACACAGCACGCACTTGCAGCGGTCAACAGCACGTCCCAACAGTCGAGTCCAGACACAGCCGACATAACCTCTGATGACAGAGTTGCCTGGATCAGCGAGAACGCCTGCGAGACATTGCAGACAACAGTGCTCTGCACTATCAACCTCATACACAGCATCAACAACAACGTTCTAGGCCACACCGCACGCACTGCATAAGACGCAGGCTATTGCTACAGACGGAGTAGTGTGGTCTGTCTGTCTGTGACTGTTGGTCACGTTTGTGAGCCCTGCAAAAATGTTTCAACCGATCGAGATGCCGTTTGGGAAACTCATGCGAGTGCAAGGAACCATGCATTAGACGGGGTTGAGATTCCCCCGATGGAAGGTGCAGTGTTTTTAGCAGCTGTCCATCACATTCTAAAGTACTGTAACTTGTAAGTCACTACTGCATACACTGCAGCAAAAATCAATAACGGCATAACCTGTGGTGTTCACAGCAAACTGTGTCATTTAACCCCAACAGCGGCATGTCATGTGATGTGGCCATTTGTCAAAGTTCTTTGATCATCTGCTATTTATGTCCACACAAACACGTGGCTAAATGGCCATCCTCCACGCTGCTACGCTGATCCTAAAGGTACAAAATTACTGTGTGGCTAGATGTCGTCTTGACGCCAACCTGGGAATACTCACAGGACTTGATCCTTTCTTCATTCACTAATGAGTGAAGGAATGCAGAGCTTCCTGCATGTCGGCTCTCTGGTAGTTTTGCAACATAAATTGAGATAATGTGATAGATTACCACAATCATCCACATGTAACTGCAAAGAATTTAAAATAAATTAGCCCCATACAGGACTGATGGTCCACTCCTACTTACTGCCAACTTCAAACTCACGTGACACAAAAACTAGGACAAAAATTAAAAATCTGGCCCGATAAGCTTTAGGTACTGTGCCCTAATTTCAGAATCCGCAGTCATTTGCCAGCACCGTTATAAATGGGGGAAGAGATAGCGTTTGAAAATGGCCAAATTTCCGACTTTCAAGGGCTCGTGACCTTGACCTTAACCTTGGATCGGATCATACTGCATACCTCTACCTACCTCTACCTACACACCAAATTTCATTGAAATCGAGAAAACGTTTTGTGGACGGATGGACGGACGGATGGGCAGACGGACATTTGAGACCCACTTTATAAGGTCGACTCGGAGGAGTCGACCTGATAAATTAGCCCCGTACGGAACTGGCGATCGACTCCTACTTACTGCCAACTTCAACGTCACGTGACACAAAAACTAAGACGAAAATGAAAAATCCGGCCCCAATAAGCTTTAGGTATTGTGCCCTAATGTATGAATCCATGGTCGTTTGCCAGCCCCATTCTAAATGGTGGAGGAGGTAGCCTTTGACCTTGACCTTGGATCGGGTCATACTGCATACTGCTGTGTAGTTTGTTGTCTATGTGCCCTGTGTCTGTGTGGATGCCGTATCGTATCGTATCGTATCACTGTCATGCATCACTCATCGACCTCTACCGACACACCAAATTTCATTGAAATCGAAGAAACTTATTTGCAGACGGACGGACGGACGTACGGACGGGCGTCGGACATTTGAGACCCACTTTATTAGATGAACTCGGAGGAGTCGACCTAAAAATGCAGGCCAGTATAACTCTTATTTAGTAAAATAAAAGCACACACAAAACACCAAATGATATCTTTTTTTCACGCACACGACATGCGAAGCCAGGATATTACTGAACAATCTGTTGCAAAATCTAAATCTCATTCCAATGCCGTGCTACACACAGTAAGACTGTACACAGCACTGGACTAATATTGCAGAGCCAAGACGTAAATCGACAGTATGGTATAATTTGGTACTTGTTAAGAAGTTTCAGTCACACGTTCGTGGTATGCAGCAGGAAGTTTGAAACAAAAACATTACCGACCTTCGGCTGCTGGCCAACAACATCTTCGATGTGCAATACAGCTACTTCAGCCGACTCAGGGCTCAAGCCTCGCTGAACTAAACTGATGCCATTAGAGTAATTTGGACAATGCTGAGTCACATCAGTTGTTACATCCAGCGGTCCATTAGTAGCATCATCTGCTGGCTGCACGGTACCTTGCACTGCCGACGTCACATAACTCTGTAAAGGCTCACTGGAAACAGGCAATGATCCACAGCTAAATGGCTCCACACTCAACTGCCGTGACCCATCACCAGCTCCGCTAGTGTCTGGTACTTCAGACACGAGAGGCAAGTGATGTAGTGATGGAGACAAGTATAATATCACAGTGCTGCTGCTGCTGCTGGCTTCATCAGTTGTAGTAGTCATCTCTGGCACCCACATAGACACAGGTCACACAGACAACAAACTACACAGCATAAGCACTTGCATTTATGACCAACAAATTTTCACTTAGCTACTTAGATCACCACTTTTTTCTACTGGTTTCAAACTTTCAAATGTTGTTAACTCTAACAGTGTCATGCTTGTTGGTTGGTTGGCTGGGAGATGTATGTCCCCTTTCAGCACAAAAATAGGCTATAGGTATCAATAATATCAGGTTCAAAATAGGCTATATCTGGGACAAGGTCTTGGCTGCCAAAAAATAGCCCGTAGTTGCAGTTATATTTCCGATGGCTACCAGTCATCTCGTCACACTGTCATCTCGTCACATAGTCAACTCGTCACAAGTGAGCACAGAACAAAGCCGTCAAGCGTAAATATCTACTCGTCAGTCAAATCGTCACAACGCCGTCAAACCGTACTGTCAACTCGTCACACGATTTTCCGGTGTGACGAGTTGACTGGTTCCCTTTCCGGCTGCCGGAACACTAGCCCCCACTAGCCTACACGTAAGCCGTCGCTGCTGCATTAGCTGCGACAGTAAAGAGCAATACACGCCGATGTTTTGGCTACTGGAACATTAGCCTGTTAGCTCTGTTTAGGGTTGCCACCCGTCCCGGATTTCCCGGGATGTCCCGGATTTGCGCCATGCTGTCCCGCGTCCCGGCAAGACCAGCCCCGGGGCGCCAAATGTCCCGGATTTCAAAGTGCAGTCAAAATGTCAACAACAATAATAATAACAATAGTAATAATGGGCGTGATAGTTATAATATAATGTAAAATATCAATGATATTAATAGGTACATGTTTACAAATTACAGCACGTATGTTACGGTAGGGCCTACGTATCGAAAGTTCGAAACAGTTAAGTCTACTTACTTACTTTTACCTGTACATATTGTCTATCCCTGGCAGTAATGCATTTCCCGAAAGTCTTTTCGCTGACGAACACAAAATGGAGATCGGAAAGGAACAGGGCGTCTGCAGCACTTATAAAATCGGAATTACAAATCTTTGCAAATTTTCAGTACAGTTGTAGCGCCTTTTATGACTT
>Ga0209780_1003748_pt1 | contig 11472 bp, 9 predicted proteins | sample WorMetexBAHAMAS2_FD_187384 | JGI IMG/M metagenome (GOLD analysis project Ga0209780, IMG submission 187384) | Marine gutless worms symbiont microbial communities from Max Planck institute for Marine Microbiology, Germany - Inanidrilus exumae... | ecosystem: Host-associated > Annelida > Digestive...
GCAACAGAAAAATACTAAGTGAAACGCTTCATAACAAGCAACAGTCAATTAAGTCATACAACATAATACACTAATCTCCTTTGTGTTTGAACTGGAAGAACATAGTGCACAGAGTGACCCAAAAGTTTACACCTATTAATCATCTGCATAGCATGCTAATTTCATGCTCTACAGCAGCTGATAATTTGGCAGATTGAATGGTGATGACCTTGTCAGACCAAAGAAAAACATAATGTAATATCTGCGTTAAGGTTTTACGTCCTATCCGACATTTTGGAGACGTTCTTCCCAGCCATTATCATGGCTTACTAGTTAAAAATATGAAACAAACACAACAAAAGCAAACATGCATCTAAGAAAATATGCTACAACATAAAATAAATCCAACAAACTAAAGCCAGGTTTGGTCGCCTCCTATGACCTCCGGCCTGGAAATGGAACGGGTCTATTCTGGAAGGATTAGATAGATAGTCATGACGTAAACAAGCAAGGAAGTATATAAGTAAGAAAAACAGCATGAGGATCGAAGAAAGTAAAGAAGGAAGAAAGTGAGAAGGAAATTAAGTAAACACACAAACAAACAATTTATATAATCATGGCGCATTACTGTCCCGGTACCCATACAGGACTGCCTGCATCAATGTCATTTGTTATCAATCAAATATTAGAATACTGGAGTCTCATTAAGACAAAATGTGACTCAAATGTTTTACGATGGAAGGGGTGAAATGCAAAAAAAACATTTTGCGTTATTTCTTATGCAAGCATTACAGCAGTAAATCTTACGTATCATTCAGATATCTGAAGGCAGAGAATAAATGAAGTGAATAATGTAAACCAAAACTTACAACCATTCCACTGGCATCCAAATGAAACTGTGACAGGGGATACAATAACAAGCTTAATTCATGTTCAAATGACATAAGAACATCCTGTGAATCATGCTGTAATTCCAGTTACTCTTTAGCAACAAAAGGGTTACGTTTCCATAAGTAATTATGCGGAAATGGATCATCATATTAAAGCAACGATTGCGTTATTTCGAGCAGAATAATTTGCTCTCTCAACCAATCATTAAATATTCTTAGTTGTTTCTGTCAGCAATCAATAATTTGAAGTTGTTTACCGATGTAAACTTCAGGGCCACTCTGTGTTACCATAACTATGGTTGAAAACTGCTGTGGTAACACATCACCTAACATCATGTGCAAACATGCAAAAGTACGTTATTATGTATAAGCCACGTGGAACGCTGAAGGACAAAGTAAAACAAATTTTGTGGATATGTTGTGAGACAGCTTTACGACTAGCCATAAAGCAGCGTACAGAGAGCATCATTGTTAAGTGAAATAATGAAAAAATTCAACAAAACTAAAACATATTTTCATAAGTCAGAATAAAGTATGTCAGTGATGATAAGTGTAGTTAACATCCCCTTGTGCTTAGTGTCGATACATAACGGCACCATTTCAAAACACCACTGGATCGATACATCACTGGAGACTTTTTCGATCCAGGGCTACCTCAAATTAAATATGCTCCAGTGTTAAAGCAGGTGCGTGAACAATACAAGGCATAGTATTGCGAGGCAAGCTTTGTATGTACCCAAATGGAATAAAATTAGCAAATTAAGCATCAACAAAACAAGCTGCTGCTGTGCTAGAATACAACAGTTAAAAATATACCAAACTGAAATTCAGCAATTTTTAAATTGCAGTTAAAGCAAAAATTATGACACAGCAAAGCCAACAATGTGACATAGGGATTATCACCTGATGTTTTTTCTAAAGTCACAGCCTAACAAAATCTGTAAAGACCATAACTGAGACTCGGAAAATTTTCCGAATTCAATAATTACGGTTTTTCAATGCAGTGACTGGAATAGAACACACATGACGTATCTAATAGGCACCATCTATATGATCCTCGTTCTCCCTCCGCCAGCTAAAGGCAACATAAGCAGCATCGCCATTCACTCCATACACGAACGCATTAAAGATAACAACCTAGTGAGCTGATGGGAAAGGGAATGTGTTGATAAGAATGAACCTATGACATAAAATCAAAAATTCAACATAAACAGTAATAACCACTCATTAGCACTACTTCAAACAACTAAATTTCCAATCATTATGAAATCTAACAATAAAATACCAACACATAAAAATTTATAAACATTCATCCTCAACGCCTATATATATTAACGAGAAATACTATTGTTTAGCAGTCGGGCAAGAAACAAAATTACTACAAACACTGTGAGTAAACACCACTGGACCACTGCTACATTTTCTGTCACTCTGATAAACAATGCCTTATTTTAATAATTCTTTTAATGTCGAAACCACAAATGATTTGTTCACAAACTAAATGACCCTAGTCGATGATAAAATCTGGGCTAACAGCAACAGCATCCCTACCATTCAAAAATCATCAGCCTCTGAAATGACAATGGACTGACATGTTAGCCTAGAACACTCCACTACTGATATGGCTACTGCTCAGTGACAAAGATATCGTTTTGTGCTCAAAAAAGGAAGACATTCTCCACAGATCCTCTAAGCTCACTTTACAATTCACATAATGCTGATTCACTAATCCACTTCTATCATTTTATCACTGACAAATATTCAAGGTAATGCAACAGCTCAGTTGAGGAAAAATGCACTCGTAAATTGTACACAGCATTTTTCACTACATGGCTAAATGTCAATATCTGGAAATTCAAGCTATTAAAAATCTGACAATATCTACCGAATTTACAGCAAAAATAAAACGGGTCCAGTCTTACTGACTCAGTGTTTACAAAACACATACAGCATACCATAAACGTAACAGCTTAATTCTGTTGCCCGTAATTAACGCATCAAACGGCTTCAAAACTCATGCAATTGCATTGTTATTAATAACAGATAATTCCACTTCATACATCACTATTAAGCTTAAACTTATAATTACTGGCATAGCTCAGAACACACGTATATTTATTAGCAAAGAAAATGGTTGACGAAATTGTCCAGTTTCCAGTGTCTGGCAGTTCTCTTTACATGGTAGCTGTAAATGTGTTGCTGTCTTTAGTTGGCCTTTGCATTCTTAAGATCCTTCACGATTTCATCACCGAGAGCCTTCCATACTGTGGCCTACATGCAGTGACACATGCACACTCCTGCACAATATGCTTGCAGCATGTTATAACAACACACGTCCTCTAAGCAATGACAGTAAGGTAAAAATTAGCCCCGTATAGGACCGACGGTCGACTCTTGTCATCGTGACTGACGTTTCTGCCACCTCAAAGTCACGTGACAAAAACTAGGCCAGACATCAGAAATCCGGCCTGATCAAATTTAGATACTGTGCCGTAGTTTCAGAATCCGTAGTGAGTTGCTAGCTCCCTTTGTAAATGGCAGAGGACATTTAGCTTTTAAAAAGTGCCGGATTTCCAACTTTGAAGGCTTGTGACCTTGACCTTGGATCGGGTCATACTGCATACCGTAGTGCAACACTCATTGACCTCTATCTACACGCAAAATGTCATTGAAATCGAAGAAACTTTTTGTGGACAGACGGGCATACGTGTGTACAGCTTTATTAGGTCGACTCTGTCGAAGAATAAAAACTCATAAAAAGGGGCGTGATTCTCCTACAGAAGTGCAGGCAGGTGATCCGCTCCCTTTCTGGGGCCACTCAGCCCACAGCTGCATATACCACAGAATCCGTGACACAAGGCCTGTCGGTGCAACACCAGACCAATGGCCACCTTGCCAGCAACACAGCATGCCACTGTCTATTGGTCACATCTCATTGAGGGTAGGAGGCTGGGCTGTCCTGTGTGGCTGGTTATATACCAAGATGAAATACTGGCAAACAGTACCAGGATTGACGCAGAGACAGGTTACTGTCATGTACTGGTGAAGTATCCAGTATCCTGTGCCATACTGCATAGGTATCTGCATCAGCGCATTAGAGATTTTATGACGATGCGCTATATAAATCCACGTTTCATCATCATCATCATGATAAAAGCCTCTTGGCTGACAGAGATTTACTCGTTCATTCATGTGTGCTTTTAGTCCAAAATATTTCTTATTACTCATGTATCATATTGCATGTAGATGGGTGACGTAACTGAAAGAGTGGCAAGTTCAACAAAGAAGTTTTGCAAGTTGTGAGTTGCCTGCATGAACTGTTAAGGATCTTCACTTGACAGTGAAAGGCAAAGTACATTATATCATATGCCAGATGTCTAATGTATGGTGGCAAAAGCTAGCGAGTGTAAGCAGAGCACAAGGTAAAGTTGTAGAGAACTAAAATGAGTGCAAATGAGTACCGGTATGGGTTTCTGTGGAAGAAAAAATGCAAAGAAACGTACCAGACCTGCCCCGTCCACCCCCAAGGCACTGGCGTAATAAAATAATCACAGACTAACCAGAATTCTTTCATTGGCTTCCTCAGCGGCTTTCAGCATGTCACGGACAGCCTCTGGTGTGTTTGGATTGCAGTACTCTGTCAGCTTCAGATCTTCACGGACGTCGCCATCTTCATTAATCAGTGAGAAAAAGCCGTCCTCCGTTAAATCCATGACCTCCACATATCACAAAAGCACTTCTCATGCACACAAAAATGTTTGCAAATCTGCAGATAAACATTCATGCAATACTATTGCATGAATGTTTTTTTCAGTTTCTTAATTTTAATAAAAATTATAATCATCCTTTAACTTGCCTACGCAGCGCAAATAAACCTATGTCCCTTCAGCAAAGCTCAACACGGCACAGCAGGCGGGCAATTAAGGCCAATTAGCGTTAATCAGCAGAACGGCCGGGCACGACGCATTTAACGCCGTTGCGCCTTTTAATTGGCGCGATAGATGTGCCTTACTTAACACAACCAAATTTTAGTCCATGGAGTATCTGAAATAAAACTGCTAGTTAGCCTGCAACATGTGAAGGTTTCGGTTTTGGATTAAAACCGCGGTTTCGGTTTAAATTTCAAAACAGTCACAGCACTATGTAATAGCCATTTCATTTGCAGTATCACTAAGTTGTAAAATAATCTGCCAATAAATGCATACAAAAATGCCTTTCAACGACAGCAATAAGCAAACAGCAGCTAGGTCTAAATGAGCCCCATCTACGATGTAGATAACAAGTGATCAAGATCCGAGAACAAATGCAGACACACATTACACAGTACAATGAATCAGCTTTCTCGTATCACGACATGTTGTCTGCAATGTGAAAGCAGGGTTAGTACAAGCCGGGATACTTGCATACAGTTGAATAGTCCAGCAGGCCATATCTTTGTACATCAAAATGCATTTACATATTCCGATGGTATCATCCGTATTTTCCGGGTTAAAGAGATTTCAAAAAGTGGCAATTTTTGAAGCCCTTTGGCCTGGTACATTGGGTTTCAGTTATGTGTAATGGGTCGCATGATAATATCTCAGAAATGGCGAAGATACAGACATAGCTGGAAGTTTAATTAGAATTCTTGTGTGGCCCTCTGAATGGCATCAATACTAATGGCTTTGAGTGACCTTCAAGCTCAAGGTTACTTTTGTTTTTTGAAACGTTTGTAACTCCTATACCTCGAGAAATATAGCATCTATTAATATGACATGCTTATACATGAATCGGAATCGCTGTGCCTTATTGAAACTGAAGGACATATTAAGGACAAGCAGTTGCATTCATCTCAGATGTGGTAATATCTCGGAAACGGTGCTAGATAGAAATGTTGTTACTACAGACCACTCAGACCTACAAATGTCCGTCCACTACAAACCACTCATACAAATATATGGCCTATCAAACAGCGGCAATTCCAATGACCTTGAGTGACCATCAAGGTCATTCACCTGTTGCGAGCATTGCATACAGTTGGTAGCAGCTGAGCCCCTAAAGCCATCTCCTCAAGCAGAAACATGTCACATAGATCATCAAATTGGTGCATCGCTGAGGGCTTGGTGCGATCCTAAGAATAAAGCAAAAAGTAAAAAAAGTAAAAAAAACAGCCCCGTACGGGACTGGTGGTCGACACCTACTTACTGCCAACTTCAAAGTCACGTGACACAAAAACTAGGACAAAAATCAAAATTCTGGCCCTGATAAGCTTTAGGTATTGTGCCCTAATTTAAGAATCTCTGGTCGTTTGCCAGCCCCCATTATAAATGGGGGAGGAGACAGCCTTTGAAAATGGCCAAATTTCCGAATTTCAAGGGCTCGTGACCTTGACCGTGGATCGGGTCATAATGCACACCGTCATGCATCACTCATCGACCGCTACCTACGTACCAATTTCATTGAAATCAAAGAAACTTTTTGTGGACGGACGGACGTATGGACGGACATTTGAGACCCACTTTATTAGGTCGACTCGGAGAAGTCGACCTAAAAAGAAAGGTCGGCTAAGAAACAAAAAAATTGACAATTCACAAGTTCACCCGGACCACCCATGTCATCACAGCGCCACATGCATTTACGTGTGGTCACACCCACTACAGTTACCTATTTCAACATAAATCTAAATAAGTTCAGGAGTTTCAGGGTCATGAGCGATTGAAATGTGGCTATTCCAAATCCAAATACTTTGGCCACTGATTTTACAACAGCTTGTACTACTCTGAAATTACATCAGCAATATATGCTAACCTCGAACTCCTTCCGACTCACAGTTGGCACTTGCATGTTGTGTGTTGATGGACAAATATCTTCGTATTTCTTACCAGTAAAGATGTCAAGACCAACCAGATGAACCTACATAGCAAAGACCAGTAAACGTCTGCACCGAAATCGGTGAAATTGTGCATTATTTACATGACAAAGAAATTTCGCCCGTCTCTTAAACTGTTGCTACTGTGTGGATCACACCCAAAACCTGATAGGGCCAGCCCCCAACAATGTACTTAGAGCGCTCCAGGTTTCATTCATATCATTCACTTTTGAGTTACAGGCAATGCGTGAACACCGCCAAACTGTCCGATAGACTAAATCCAATATTAGGCCAAAGCCTATCTTCAAGCGGAATAGCAATCTATACTAACGCAAAAAATTAGCCCCATACGGGACTAACGGTTAACTCCTACTTACTGCCAACTTCGAAGTCACGTGACACAAAAACTAGGACAAAAAATCAAAAGCCGGCCCCGATAAGCTTTAGGTATTGTGCCATAATGTCATTTGCATTATAAATGGGGAGAATATAGCGTTTGAAAATGGACGAATTTCCGACTTTCGGGGCTCGTGACCTTGGATCGGGTCATACTGCATACCGTCATGCATCACTCGTCGACCTCTACCTACATACCAAATTTCATTGAAATCGAAGTTTATGTGAACGGACGGACGAATGGACATTTGAGACCGGCTTTATTAGGTCGACTCGGAGGAGTCCACCTAAAAATGCACAAAATGCTAAACCCGAACAAACAAAACAAAATCTAAACCTAAACCAACATGCAAATTTAAGAACTGTTAACATGTGTGTGTGTGTGCATATCATTGTGCACAACTGTCATACACAATACAGCACAGAACAGTTCTGAGTATTTTCCATGCTAACCTTCAGACAATCACAGTAACTCAGATGCTGCCTATTGGAGGGGAAAAGGCACCATAGGTTTGAAGTTTCACTTCTGTCCAGAGAAGGTCTTTCTTTCCATTGGCATTGGCAGATTCAGACCCTCTATATAACACAAAGTAGCTGCCCGATGGGGCATAGGCTATGGAAGCTACTGAGGCAGGCTGCACCCACTTCTTGGCCCCTGTGGGCCATAGCTATCTGTGGCCTCCCCAGTTTTGAATGCCTGTTGAGCCCCATTGAAACTTTAGCCTCATTTAAGACATTATGGGCCAGTTTTTCCACCACAAATTAAATTAATCTTCCATTAACGTGAATGGGAGATTAACTCTCACTAATTAATTGGAGTTAATCTCCCATTAATGCTAATGGAAGACTAATCTGCGGTGGAAAAACCGGCCCTAAATATTACATTAAGAAAAGTCGCTGTTGGAAATGCAAAAATGCTGCATGTTTACGATTATTGCCCAATTTCCACCTACAGGGTGGTCCAATAAAATGTCAGCTCCAGCATACAGGATGCAGCTGAATCTTGTGAATGTCAAACAGACAGCCATATTTTAAACTGCCTCGTCTGAGTACTTTTTTCCGAAAATTTTTATCTCTCAGATAACTTATAATGTTGTTAAGTGGGACAATATATTCTCCTACTACTAAAAAATGGCTATTTAGGAAATTGAACTTGACCACAAGGCATCAATAGTAACAATAACCTGACAGCATTCACACAATGCAACATACCTTAGCATGTCCATGTTTGCCCGTTTTTGAAGTGGACATATCAACGATCTTGCAAGCTCTGCCTTTCATGACAACATAGCCATTTTTCCTCAGAGCAGAGCACTGCTGTGGCACCGTGTCAGAGGCCCCAGAAGCCGCACTTTCAAAATTATGTTCTTCATCAGACATGATCCGACTCACAGGCTACAAGCAGAAAATCACATTGTGCAGTGGTGAGATTACAGGACTCACCAGACAATTAACATGTTAATGCTTACACCGTTGTAGGGGTGACCAGGTAAGCCTATGGGCAATGGCATAATCGGGGTTGTCAGATCTCCAAAACCTCAGAACTCATTGACACAAAATTTCGCATGGATGATTACATTTGAAAGAGGTACAGGCAACATACCACAAAAACAGAGCAAGACACCGGTGCATGGGGTGAGACATTTCAGTCCATAAGCAAGACACTTCAGCTCTTATGTCTGAACTGTCTTTTCGATACTTCAGCACTAGCACCAAAGTGATCAGATATTGCGGACCTACCAAACCAGGACTGAGTGTCTTAGATCCAAACGGTCTTGGGTCAAAAGGGTTTCCCTATGCTACGTTACTAAGACAGCTGGTTAAGACAAATGTAGACATACAATGATGAGTACACACACCATCAATGGGCCGACAGTGCCCATGTAGTATTTAAAGACATGGCTATAAATATCTTGTAGGCTGTTACTATGTACACGAAGTTGTGTACAAAATCTGCCAATTTTTACCCGCAAGGTGCAAGCGATGCATGCCGTTTTTGCACGGGTAATAGCCATCATCGTGTGTCTGTCTCTCTGGGTGACACACGCTGGTATTGTATCAAAACGGCTAAAAGTAGGATCACGCAAACAGCACCACGTTATAGCCCAGGGACTCTAGTTTTCTGATGCCAAAATTCGTTGGTGGACGACCTCCCTTCCCCCTGAAATTTGCACTCAAAGTGACCCATCCCCTTTTCAAACAGCACAAGTTCGACCAATATTTGCTCATAGCGCCTCAACTGTGAGAACTGGTAAAAAAAGTTCAATTAGCACTTATAGGAAGTCGACCACACGCTTTCCAACGAGCAATAGATGAACCGTGTACGTTACCCCTAAGTCCCCAAAGGGTGGCACAAAACGCGATTTTGCTATTTTGTCCAGTAAATTTCAACTTCTGTCGAAAAAAGTCTGCTACAAAGTTTCTTTGTGTGAAAACTTCCAGCGGCAAAATTGTAGTTACACCACATTGGATGACGTCCCTGAAATGGGCATTGCCATGTCACGTAACCCAGTTTAAACTTTTAATCCCTTAAGATATCGCTGGAACGGCTTAAGCTAGAGACTTCAAATTTGGTGTACACGTTGATCACAGCAAGTCCGAGCCTACAGACGACAAATTGGCCCTGAAAGGGGCATGGTCACTGTCACGTGACCTCTTCATTTTTTTGGAAAATAAGCGGTAATATCTCGAAAATGGTACAAGATAGCCTCATAGTTTCTATTAAATTTGAACAGGAAGTCGTATGCGCTCTATCAAATGGTTATGTTGCCGATGATCTTGGGTGACCCCTAAGCACGTTAAACGATCTCAATTTCTACATCTTGCACTGCCTTAATGCATTTTCGTAATTGGCGATCGCAAAGACTACAAATTTGATGTAAAGGTTGAATGTGCAAGTCACAGCCTACGGACGACAAACTGTCCCTGATACGGACGTCGTCAGGTCATGTGACCCATTACAAAACTCTGGGGGCTCCAATCATATCACTGGAACGGCTTAACCTGAAGTCGCCAAATTTTGTACACGAGTAGGCTATATCGATTCTAACAACAAAAGGGGAGTGGTTATGGTCACGTGACTGTTTTCAAATTTTGCCATTTGTCGTGATGCAGCGCGTCGCGCGGGTTTGTCAGCGACAGCTGAGCTACTTGTCTATATACACGAAGTCAGTTCTGGTTGCTGATTGCCTGCCGTGTACATAGTAAATGTACACGACAGTCAATCAGCGATGAGAACAGACTCGAAGTCAGTTCTGGCCGCTGATTGGCTATTATGTACATAGTCAATGGGCAGCAAAGTGTACACGACAGCGATATATTTCATTCACCAGATGGCGATACATAACGCAACCAAATTATTACCATAACAAGTCAAACTAAACTGACCCTAACTGTAACACTAACCCTAACCGACACAGTAACCGTACTATTTTAAGCACTCTTCACTGACACCCATAAAAATGTTTAACCGCATTTATGAAAGGAATTTTTCGCGGAGGAAAATAGCAGGGTTCGTGGATGGGCCAATTTTTTGCACTACTCAGCAACTGCACTACCCATTTGCTGATGTAGCTGTACTCAGTTGAGAAAACACCAGCGACAAGAAGTCGACAGTTCATACTTTATCACTGAAAGAGGGTTTTTTGTGGGGCATGTATAAGAAAAAGGGGCTAGGTCTTTTGGAGATAAAGCAGAAAGAAAGAAACAACAGACTACGTATAAAGACGACTTGTCGGTCACTGGTTGGCTATCGTGTACATAATCAATAGGCAGATCAACACCATAGTGTTGCAGCATGTTCCGTTTAAGAAAGTACGAAATACCCAGGAGAAAAGCCCTTGGATGACCAGACTAACTCATAGGATGATTAAGAAAAGAAACAAAGCATGGAATATCTACCGACAGTTTTCCAGTACTCGTAACTTTAACAGATACAAAAGCTTACGAAATAGAGTTTGTAAGCGAATCAAGCAAGACAAATCAGACTATCAGCGTAATCTGATTGAAAAGTTCAAGGGTCATCCCAAACTGTTTTATGGCTACATGAGGAATGCGACGACTGTCAAAATCAAAGTTCCTAATATCGCCCAACCGGATGGTACTTTCACCAAAGATAACGGCGAAGCAGCATCTGTCGTTTGTGATTACTTATGCAGTACCTTTGTCCGTGAAGCGGACTCTGATAGCATTGGTATTCCTCAAGACAACGAATTCAACTTATCGGTAACAAGAGATGATGTGTTAAAGTCGCTGTCAAAGCTCAGACCAGACAAGTCTCCAGGACCAGACAATATGCACCCACTGTTTCTGAGAGAAACTGCACAGAAAATTGCTGAACCACTTACTCTGATTTTTCAG
>Ga0209780_1003749_pt1 | contig 11469 bp, 8 predicted proteins | sample WorMetexBAHAMAS2_FD_187384 | JGI IMG/M metagenome (GOLD analysis project Ga0209780, IMG submission 187384) | Marine gutless worms symbiont microbial communities from Max Planck institute for Marine Microbiology, Germany - Inanidrilus exumae... | ecosystem: Host-associated > Annelida > Digestive...
CCTCGGGCGTGGTATCGGCCACCGCGAAGTAGCCGCGTCGCGAACGGAAACAGTCGCAGTCGGCGGACGCCAGTCTGACCAAGTCGTCTGTCGTCATCGATGGTGCCAGAGACGTCGAGCTCCTCCGGGAACCTTCCAGCAGCGGCTGACAGATTTCCCGATCGCCGTCGTCGTCCGTTGGATCGTCGGCCGGAGGACACGTCCACTTCGGGGCCTCCGTCCGATTCTCGGCGTCGGTGACCGTCGACCGCGTGACGTCACTTCCGGTCTCGTCGACGTCGCGCAGAGAAACGAGGCGTGTCGAGGCGAACACGACGGTCGTGACGGTACAGAAGAGTACAACGACGACGAACGGACGCAGCATCAGCGGCACCATGTTAACACGTGCTCCTTTGTCACGACCACCTACAGCGGGACCAGCGTCAACGACCATGCTGACCGGCCGCATGTGTCCGCCCGCATGCACTGCCGCAGGAGGCGTAAGAACCGCAGATTGCAGATCCATAGCAAGAGGTTGACTCATATGCTCTGCAACGACACGTACTGTATACAGTGTGGGCCATAAGAACCGGACTGTTTTTGAGAGTTGACAACCTTTAGTAGCGATTTGCTATAGATGTAATTAATGTGTTATTTTGCAGCAAAAATAGTACAGAAAAAAGCTGGTTACAAAATAGCAGTTAACTGTTATTGCTGTAGTTAACTATTCTTTGCAATCAACAGCACGGAGCACCGGCACACCGTTCACGCTACATTATCGCTTACCTGCGCTCCCTTTGTCTCTGATATAGCCATATTTGTGCTGAAAGGGGACGTTAATCTCCAACTAACTAACTGACTAACTAACCCGCGCTCCCATGTGCCGGAGTTCACTGAACCGGAAAACTGGCCTCCAAATTGCCCGAATCTAAATCCTGCGGATTATTCAGTGTGTGGGCGTTGCAACAGATGGCGTATCATCAGAAAATTTCAGACATTGATCAGCTGAAACGGGTGCTAATCGATTGTTGGGCTCAGCTAAGCCAAATCACATTGAACTATGCGATCGATCAGCTGCCAAAAAGACTGAAGATGATTTGTTCTCAAGGCGATGGGTGCCCATGTTGAATTTTGTCTGGACTAACACTGTGTGTGCCAATGATCGTTTTTGTTACTTTAACTGAATGTTTGAGTGAAAAATTTGGGTAAAATGCATGCGTTATGGTCAAATTCAGCATAATTTCAAGTGTAGGCTAGTGAAGATTTATGCAAACTAGGCGAATAATATTTAAATGCACTGAAATGCAAGTTTTATGCTTTTCTCTAGACAAAATTTGTGACCATGACCACGCCCATTAGGGGGTAGTTTGTCATCCCAAGTCTAACGCTTGATGTATTCGACCTGCGTACAAAGTTTGGCGGCTCTCGCTTTAGCTGTTCCGGATATATGATTGCGGGCATCAAAATTGAAAATGGGCCATGTGACCCTGAGCACGCCCTGTTAAGGGGTGATTTGTCATACGAAAGCTAGGACTTAATATAGTCTGCCCGTGTGCAAAATTTGACGATTCTAGCTTCAGCCTTTCCAGAGATATTATTGGGGCCACAAGATTTGAAATGGGTCACATGACGCTGATCAGTAACCACGCTCCTTTAACGGTGATTTGTCACCCGAATGCTGGGACTTGATATAGCATACTTGTTTACTAAATTTAATCACTCTAGCTTCAGCCGTTTCGGAGATATGATTGATGCCCACCAAAATTTAAATGGTTTACGTGACCCGACCACGCCCATTTCAGGGACAGTTTGTCGTCCGCTGGGAGTTGTTATAGTGAATCGGCATACCAAATTTGACGTGTCGACGATTACCTGCAACAAAGATAAGAAAGGCAACGCAAAATATGTAAAAAAAAATTCTCGTTTTGAGCCACCCTCTGGGGGACTTACGGGTAACGCACAGGGTTTATCTATGGCTTGATGGAAAACGCACTGTCGACTTCCTATAAGTGATAATTGAACTTTTTCGCTAGCTCGCACGGCTGAGGCACTATTAAGCGAAATCTGTCGAAATCGGCGTTTTCTGAAGGGGTGGGTCAATTTAAGCGCAAACTTTAGGTAGATGGGGACATCGCCTGCAATGCGTCTATGGACCGTTAGATAGAGGAATGTTGTAGCTACAACTCTGCCGCTGGACGTTTTCACACAAAGAAACTTTGTAGCAGACTTTTTAGCAGAAGTTGATTTTACTGGCAAAAATAACAAAATCGCGTTTTGCGGTAACCTTTGGGGACTTAGGGTTAACGTACACGGTTCATCCATGGCTCGTTGAAAAGCGCGTTTCGACTTCCTATTAGTGTTAATTGAACTTTTTTGTCAGCTTTCATGCACGGTGAGGCGCTATGAGCGGATATTCTTCGAAATCGTTGTGTTTGAAAGGGAGTGGTTTAATTTGAGCGTTAATTTCATGGGCAATGGGGGGTCGCCCACCAACGACTTGTGACAGGCGGACAGACGGACAGACAGACAGACAGACAGATGGACAAACACCGGTTGACGGCTAATACCCGTGCTAGCATAGCGTCGCACGAGTAACAAGTAGCTCAGCTGTCGCTGACAAACCCGCGCGACGCTCTGCATCACGGCAAACAGCAAAATTTTACAACAGTCACGTGACCACAACTACGCCCCTTTTGTGAGTGATATGTCATCCTGTTGCTAAAATAGGTATAGCCTACCTGTGTACAAAATATGATGATTTTAGGTCCAGCCGTTCTAGTGACATGATTAGAACCCGGAAATTTTAATGGGTCTCATGACCCGACCAAGCACATTCAACCTGTACATCAAATTTGAAGTCTTTGCGATCACCAATTACGAAGATGCATAAGGCAACGCAGAATGTGGAAACTGAGGTGGTTTAAGGTGGTTATGGGTCAACCAAGGTCATCAGCAACATAACCATTCGATAGAGCGCATACGACTTCCTGTTTGAAGTTAATAGAAACTATGAGGCTATCTTGTACCGTTTTCGAGATATTTTTTGCAAAAGGTAACTTTTCGGGACAGTTTGTCGTCCGTAGGTTGGGACTTGCTATTATCAACAGGCACACCAAATTTGAAGTCTCTAGCTTAAGCCGTTCCAGAGATATCTTAGGGGACTAAAAATTTAAAATGGGTCACGTGACGTGACCACGCCCATTTCAGGAACGGTTTGTCATCTTTAGGCTGGGACATGCTACGTTTAACCTTCATACCAAATTTGAAGTATCTACGATTACCTGCGACGATGATACACACATGTACAAATTCTCATTTTGAGCCACTTTTGGGGGGACTTAGGGGTAATGCACAGGGTTCATCTATGGCTCGCTGAAGGCGCATTGTCGACTTCATATTAGTGATGATTACACTTTTTTCGATACCTCTCACGTCTGAGGCAATACTAAGCAAAATCTGTCAAAATCGGCGTTTTTTTGCCGGGGTGGATCACTTCGAGTGCAAATTTTAGGTAGATGGGGACATTGTCCGTAATCGCAATCCATCGATGGACCGTTAGATAGGGGAATGATGTAGCTATAACTTTGCCGCTGGACGTTTTCACACAAAAAACTTCATTTCAGAGTTCTTTCGACAGGAGTTGAATTTTACTGGCAAAAACAGCAAAATCGCGTTTTGTCTCGCGTTTTGTGCCACACTTTGGGGGACTTAGGGGTAACGTACACGGTTCATCTATGGCTCGTTGGAAAGCGCGTGTTCGACTTCCTATTAGTGCTAAATTACTAATTGAGCTTTTTTCGCCAGCTTTCACCGTGGAGGCGCTATGAGCGGATATTGGTCGAAACCTTTCTGTTCGCAAGGGGGTCACTTTGAGCGCAAATTTCATGGGAAATAGGGGTTCGCTTACCAACGAGTCCCTATGCCATCACGTGGCGTTGTTTGCGTGATCCTACGTTTAGCCGTTCTTGTACAGTGTCGGCTGGTGTCAGACGGACAGAGGGACACATGGTGACGGCTGATACCCGCGCTAGCACCGCGTCGCGGGGGTAAAATGGGTTATGTGACACTGGCCACGCCCCTTTTGCGGGTGATTTTTCATCCGTAAGCTGGGACTTGATAAAGTCGACCTGTATGCAAAATTTGGCGACTTTAGCCGTTCCATAGATATTACTGGGGTCCCAAGTTTAAAATAAGTTACGTGACTCTGACCATGCTTTTTATAGGGTGATTTGTCATCCGTCTGCTGGGACTTGACGTAGCCTACCTGTTTACAAAATTTGAACACTCTAGCTTCAGCCGTTTCAGAGATATGGTTGGTGTCCACCAAAATTTAAATGGTTCACGTGACCTGAACACGCGCCTTTCAGGGATACCATACAATACGGCACAGAAACGAAAAAATTAGGAAAAACTAAAAACAAAAACCGAGCAGCTCAGAAGAAATGGTCCGTGAAGGCAGATGGTTTGCGATCCTTGGTTTAGCACTTGCTACGATTAACCTATATTCCAAATTTGAACACATTATCTCCACCCAGTACGAAGATATGAAAGGCGATGCAAAACGTGGAAATAGGTTGGTTTGGGTTAGTTAGGAGTCACTCAAGGTGAATGAAGATAACGCCATTCGATGCAGCGCATACGAGTTTCTATTACCGTTCCATAGTAACTATGTCCCTATCTTGCACCGTTTCTGAGATATAGCGAGATAGTGGTCGAAAATCGCCAATTTTAGCTAGTTAGCCGATTCCAGGTCATTCACCATTTCGCCTGCTGTCAATCTTTCCAGATGTGATTTTTGTACAGCTGTGCAGCAGTTGACAGGAGTTCAACTGGCATAATGCGTCGTGCGGTCCCTCTGCGGTAGCTGAGCTTCTCATGATAGAACACTGGCTTGTGGACGAAAGGCGGATATACAACGGGCCGGTGATTTTTAGAAAAGCAAAAAGGTACCGGTATCCGGTACCGGCGCGTACCGTCACAACAAACGGTGGGTCGGGCCGTAGCATATACCGCGCTAGCATAGCGACGCGCGGTAACAAACATGCGTTAAGAGTACATCTGTCAAGGCGATCATTACCGGCAGGATTACTAACCGATTTAGGAATATTTGGGGGTTCCCATACTAACCCCATTCACCTATAGGTGCAGGGGCACATAACAGTGAACCTGAGGGACAAACAGACGACATTTAGATTACTGAGAAAGTGAGAAGTCGATTTTGTTTTTACGCCATGCGGCGACCACACGTTGTACCGATGAGGCGTGTAGGAGTCGACGCTAAATTTCGCACTCATCAGTGTGCGGTGGATGTGGAACCCCCAAAACACTAAATTTGGTGATAAAAAAGCCCCGTAAGGGCATGTCTACGGGGCGTGTCGCTCGCACGATTCTTATGAAATGTTCACGATTTGCGGATAATACCATGCTCATTTTGTATTTTTATTTTGGTCGGTTTCGCTGAAGGGTTTCTGAAGTTATGGGAGGTTGACTATGGGGGTGCAGTTCGCTAAAATTTAATGTTTCTAACGGCAAAAATGTAGGTCTACATCGGATCCGAAAAATTTAGGAAGACCAAAAATAACATCGTGGCAAGTTATGTGGGAATCGGACTTCCACGCCGCTTGGGGGTGAAAGTTCGATGTTTTTGCTTTTACATCCGTCACGCTTTTAAACGGTAGAATTTGTGCTAATTTTATCTCCATTAAGCCGTTCGAATTTAAAAATGGTTTTAATATCGTCAGATAGGGAGGGTTTGTAGTTGTCATCCGCATTCAACTTTATTTCTAAGCCGGTAGGTGGCGCCACCACAGAATGTTGAATTTGAAAATACGGATAAACTTGGCGTTTTTCTCCCCTCAAGAGCGACACGATGCACCGATCAAAGTGAAATTTGGCATGCTAGAGTACGTCATGGGTTTACTCTTGCGTGCCAAGCTGGCTGCAATCTGTGAATGGGTTGGCACCGAAGCCACCCAAATTCACAATTTGGTGAAATTTGCAGTTTTTCTGGAATCTCGCCCCGAGTAGGTGACACGATGCACTGATCACATGGAAAGTTGGCACGGAAAAGCATACCTGAAGTGCATACCGTAGGTTCACTGTTATGTCTCAAATTTCACCCTTTAGGTGAAGGGGTTAGTATGGGAGCCCACAAATATTCCCAAATCGGTCAAATTTGACATTCAGACCTCGCAGGCATGACACTATGCACCGATGCAAGTGAATTTTGATGTGGAAAAGCATACTATAGGTCTAGTCTTGTATGCTAAGTTTTTATCTGTTCGATGAAATAGTGTGGGTATGGGAGCCCCCAAATTCAATATTTGGGAAATGTAGATATCTTGCCGGTTTTGCAATGACTCAGCGTTACTTACGATTTCCAGTTGTGTACTGTATTAGCAGTTCTGTTGAGCGATCTTTTGCTGTTCTTCTTTTCTTAAGTCAGGCTGCGATTTGCTAGACGCATGTTGTGATTAAATTGTTGATCCACAGGCAGCAAAGTTGTGTCATAAATGTCTGCAGTCAGTTGATAGAAGTACAGAACCATCGTTAACGTCGCTGCTGTTACTCAATAATGTCATCAGCTTCATCGTCTTTGTCGTCGTTATCCATTAATCAAGTACAAATAGAAGCAGTTCGTGTTAGTATTAGTGTTTCGGTGCTAATTTGCAGGTGACAAAGTCGTACACACCTCATTTTCAGCCAGTTGATTAATAGTAGATGGAACGAAGACTTTCAGTTCATCATCGTCAGACAGTACACTCCAGTATATTGCGTGACTAACTATAAACAGTGACTTCATCGTCTTTGTCGTCATTATCCATTAAAGAAGTACAAATTGAAGCAGTTCCAATGTTAGTATTAGTGTTTGGACGCTAATTTGCAGGTGGCAGAGTCGTACACACCTCGTTTTCAGCCAGTGGATTAATAGTAGATGGAACGAAGACTTTCAGTTTATCATCCTCAGGCAGTACACTCCAGTACATTGCGTGACTAACTATAAACAGTGACTTGATGCGCTGCAGCCAGAAGTCATGCGATTGTTGCTGCGATTGTTGCTCGTTTAAACGGAAAAGATCTGCGCATGTCGTAAGTCCGTGTTGGTAAAGACGAGTGTGAAACTGCTTCAGATACTTTTCGCTCTGCCAGATCGGCTGATGACACGTTGGCAAGTAGTAAGATGGCATGTAATCTTGCGCAGCGAAACAGAGCAAACGATGTTAAATTTTCTGCACCCAACGCAACAGCTCATCTCCGTTAACGTCCTTGCTGTCGTGTGATTTTGTGAAGCCTTCCTTGTCATCGTCTATGCACCAGAATAGAGCCGTGTTGATTGAGTATGATGAAAACAATTCATAATGACAAAAGTACTTAGACATCCGTTTTACAACCATAAAAGCAGCTTTGATCACATGAGGGCACGTTCCCAACCATCTGCTTTCTGCTCGAGTAAACGATATGAAGCCATATGGCTCTGTCCAACCGATCCACGGATATTTGAGTTGTGGCTGTGTGCACACAATTTGGCAGTCGTCTGTTTTACAGCGATCTATTCTATGCATGTCATATGGCCACCAGTTATCGATACGAAGGACTGGAACCACGTCGATTGATATGTTGTGTGGAACATGACATCCGTTCACTGGTTTTATGAATTCTAGTTTGATGTGCGTGTTGAGCTTAGCCGTAGTTCCTGGTGGTACAAAGAAATCTTGAACAGGATCAATGAACTCGAACTCAGTATTCTTACAAAAACTGAATGACGACAAGACTTGTTTCACGAGGGTTTCAAATGTAAACTTAACAATTCGAGTATTTAAAATGCCATTGCTGTTTAATAGATCCTTGTCGTACTCTGGCGTTGAAGCTTTCAGCAGCACAAAGCCTGGCGGTGATTCCGGCGAGTAACAAACTTCACAGCTTTTACTTAGATCAGTCAACACAAAATTGTAGTCAAACTCGTCGCAGCATCCAATTTTCGTGCCTTCGTGTGCGCTGCCAACTGGGACAGGTTTACAAGCAAACCGTATGTCTTTGAGCGATATTGCTTTAGCCAAGTGTCGCATTGCTCTTCTCACTCGTCTCTGAATTGCTAAGAACATATCCGGAGGCTGCGTCGCACTTACTACGTTAGTAGGTGGTAACTGAACTTGTTTGCAAGTGCGCTGTTTCAACGGAGCCGTCTGTCTGTAGACGACATCAGAGTAATCAAAACGGCATCCCATGTACGTATTTAGCACGTACGACGTAGTGTTACCAACAACTTTACATAGTTCTGCTCTAAAGCTTTCCAAATTATGAGATTTCGCAGAAAAACACTGCTGAATGCAAACGGATATTGAATTGAATAAATATTTTTAACTACAAAACTTGATGTATCCAGTAGTCGCAATTTAGAAACTTTGTCGTTATAATCATCACAAATTTGTTCATATTCATCAGCAGTCTTCTCAAAATTATCTTGAATCGTGTCATCTGCTGCCTTTTTAGTTTTCAGCAACTCCATCAGTTTGGTGTTGCCAGCCATTGCAGCATAATGCAAGGCAGTTCTACCAAACTCATCTTGTTTGTTGATATGTTCCTCACTAAATTTCTCGATAAATTCTTCAGCCAGCCAACTCCATACATCAATCCAAGCGCATCTTTTCATGCAGGCGTAATGAAGAGGGGTTCTTTTTAAATCATCACTGCTATTCTTGGCGTCCGAAGTAGACATTATAGGCCGTATATTCTTTGCCAATTCAACTTTGTTTTGATTTCGTGACAGAAACAACAGATGCCAGAAGTTACGACCTCGATAGTCAGCAGTAGTGAAACTCTGATAATCTGCATGTCGTAAACACGCCTCGATGGCTTCTTTTCCACGAGCCACATGCAGCGGCGTGAGTCTGTCGTTGTTCTGAGCGTTTATATCGGCGCCACAATCCACCGAAAGTCTACAGTCTTTATGACATCCGTACTGATTCTGTTCATTCTAAGTTGTCCATAGGCTCCAACTGCATGATGGAGTGGCGTGTTTCCATAACAGTCTACTTACAGTGTTTTCGCAATCGATGTCTCTTTGCTTGCCTGCTCGGAAAAACTGTTGGAATTAGTAATTTCTTGATTGTGGTCTTCATAATCTAGAATTCCGTGGGCAGCCATATGCTCCTGTGCTGTTACACTTACTGCATTTCAAATAAATAAATGTTGATGTTTCTTATGTTGTTTTACAACATATTCTTCATATTCACGATATGACAACTGCCAAGTTGTAAGATAATGTAGCGGAGTATTACGCCAGACATCAGTAAGTCCATCATCAGTATCTTCTTTCATCAAGAACTCGACGACTTCTGACTGTTGACGTTCAATGGCAATGTGTAGCGGTGTTTTACCGTCAACGTTATGGACGTTTACTTTGGCTCCAGAATGAACCAATAACCGAACAACATTCCGTCCGTGACACACAGCTTCATGTAGTGGTCTGTTGCCGTATATATCAGCAGCGTCAACGTTAGCGCCGTGTTGAATTAACAACTCAACCAAGTCAACAAGTCCCGTCCTCACAGCGTAGTGGATTGGTCGTAATCCGTCAACATTCTCTGCCTCAACATCAGCCCCACTCTTCAGCAACGACTTCATACACTGAAAGTCATTTGTCAAATGCACAGCAGTGTTTCTGTGACAGTCAATGAGAGTATCAGAAGACGTATTTGAGGAGCTTGTGCAGGTAGGCGTGACACATAAAACATGTGATAAAAACTTAACAATGTCCGCATGTCCACAGTAGCTGGCAATATCTAGTGCCTGAAGGTTGTAAACATCCCTAGCGTAAACGTCAGCACCGTATTCAACAAACGTGCGAACAATATCAAGACGACCACTGTAAACTGCATTCATTAGCACGGTTTCATTGTCATTGCCTTTGACAGAATTCACGTATGCACCATTGTTCATCAACAATTTCAACATTGCCTCAACTTCATGTTTACCCGACGCAGCCACACAACAAAGTGGATCTAGACAGGAGTCTTCTTCACCACTAATATGAGCTTCATGCCACATCAGTGTATTGACAACGTCCATGTGACCTTCAGTGGCTGCTGCACAAACTGGAGATCGTAGTCTGTAGTCGACAGCATTAATGTCAGCACCAAGAGCAATCAGAGTATCAACAGCATCTGTTTTTCCATACCTTGCAGCATCCCATAAAGCGGTCCGACCATCGTTATCCCTCATGTCAATCCAGGCGTCTTTTTCAAGCAAAACTTTTACAACATCAGCGTGACCTCCCTGACTGCCTGCACTAAGAGGAGAAAACCCATCTTTGCGTTGTAAGTTAACATCAGCTCCAGCAGACACAAGTGCACGCACAACAGCAGTGTGTCCTTCAAATGCAGCTACCAATAGACAGCTATCTCCGTTATTTAAACACGCATTGACATCAGCGTGTTGTTCAATAAGAAACTGCACAACGTCAATGCGACCCTTATTGGCAGCCAAGTAGTGCGGTGTTGCACCCTTGTTCGTGCATTTTTCAACTTCTGCACCATGCTGTGCCAACAGTTTTACAACATCAATGTGTCCTTCCTGACTAGCCATGATGAGAGGAGAAAACCCATCATTGCGTGGTAAGTTAACATTGGCTTTAGCAGACACAAGCGCATGCACTACGTCAGCGTGTCCGTGTAACGCAGCTATCAGTAGACAACTTTCGCCGTCATTCAAACAAGCATCGACATCAGCATTTTGTTCAATCAGAAACTGTACAACTTCTGCACCACGCAGTACCAAGAGTTTTACCACATCAATATTACCTTCATTGCAAGCATTTCCAAGAGGAGTATTCCCATGAATGCACTGTAAATTAACATCAGCTCCAGCAGATACCAATGCCTCTACTAATGCAGTGTCTCCATTCACTGCAGCCCCGAGTAAACATTCATTCAAACAAGCATCGATACTGTACAATTTCCCTATGACCCCTAAGTGCAGCCTGGTGCATTGGTGAATTGTGCGGTTTGTCACTTTGGTTGTTAGGTGTTTTAACTTCTGCCCCATGCTGTACCAACAGTCTTACAACATCAATGTGTCCTACCTGACTAGCCATGATAAGAGGAGAAAACTCATCATTTGGTTGTAAGTTAAAATCAGCTCCAGCAGACACAAGTGCATGCACTACAGCAGTGTGTCATTCGTGACTAGCCATGATAAGAAGAGAAACCCCATCATTGCGTTGTAAGTTAACATCAGCTCCAGCAGACACAAGTAGTGCATGCACTACAGCAATGTGTCCTTTCTGACTAGCCACGATAAGAGGAGAAATCCCATCATCTCGTTGTAAGTTAACATCAGCTCCAGCAGACACAATTGCATGCACCACAGCAGTGTGTCCTTCAAATGCAGCTGCCAGTAGACAACTGTCTCCATTATTCGAACATGCATTGACATTAGCGTGTTGTTCAATAAGAAACTGTACAACTTCAATGTGACCCTGCATGGCAGCCT
>Ga0209780_1003750_pt1 | contig 11468 bp, 8 predicted proteins | sample WorMetexBAHAMAS2_FD_187384 | JGI IMG/M metagenome (GOLD analysis project Ga0209780, IMG submission 187384) | Marine gutless worms symbiont microbial communities from Max Planck institute for Marine Microbiology, Germany - Inanidrilus exumae... | ecosystem: Host-associated > Annelida > Digestive...
AACGAAATTTGGCAAGGTGACGCAGTTCGGCCCTTGTGACCGTTTGGTCCGTTGCAAATTTGAGATGTAAAGAAATCTAATATGGTGGCGGCCGGCATCATAACAATTTAAAAATTACAATATCTCGGCAACGGTTTGACCGATCGGTACAGCATTTGGCATGATGACGCATATTGGGCATATTGGCCCTCCGAACCAGACCATCAGCTGACATGTCGAACTTTTAAAAATCTTACGTGGTGTACGGTCGCCATCTTGAAAAATCGAAAAATGTAGTACTAATGGACATTATTAATAGCCTACTCAAGACTGGTAATAAAACAACAAATATAAATGTAAAAAACTGCAGTTTATACACACTGTTAACGGCGACGGATCGAAAACTGCAAAAAAATCATAAAAAGGCCATGTTAACCACACTAACATTGACATTCAGGCTATGTTAGTGTGGTTAACATTGTCTTGTTATAATTTTTGCGGTTTTCGATTCGTCGCCGTTAACAGTGTGTATAAACTGCAGTTTTTTTACATTTATAGTTTGTAACAGTAATATACATTTTTGACGTGGTTGTGCTTGTAACTGTGCAAACGTTATTGAGCAAAGCAACTATATAATGGGCCTATATGCCAGCGAGTCCACGGGCCTATACGACAGCGAGTCAACAATAGTTGGTGTAGTCATTTTTTGCAGACGCAAGTTCACCGTGCCAGGACGATTTTGTCAAACTAGACGACAACGTTCCGAAAGACTTCGGCACCGCTCGCCTGCGCGTTGGTACGACGGCGGCCGAGTGTGAACATCAATGCAAAATTGATCCGACTTGCGAGCGGTTCGTTTTCATCAAAGACACGAGCATAACGCCGTCTCGAAACTCCGACGAAGTCTGCTATATATTCTTCTCCATCACCGCCGAGTTCAAGCAGCAGCCCAATGCCGGTGATCTCTACCTCCGCCGCAAGTGCTTACCTGGCGACACCTGCACCGTACCGACCAGCACGAGTAAGCTTTGTCACCGCTGCAGCGTTGGACGTACGTTAAATTTACCTCACCCGATCCAACCAGAACGGTAGCAACCGACCCAATATTTAAAAATGAGTCGCGTGACCATTTCGGGTAGTTTATCATGTTTAGCCATTTTGATAGAACACCGGATTGTGACGGACAGGCACGTAGATAGATAGACAGCCACAGGGCCATACTACAGTTTGAGTCAAAAAAGCCAATACACTTGACTTTTGATCATAACGTCAGCAAATGTGGACCGACTTTCACATTTTTACTGACAGATTCCCGCGGAAACTCTATGTAACCATTGCTGGGTCTTCCACTTCACCTTAACTGTGTTGCTACACTACCGTGCGAAATTCAAAACCTTAAATAATGGCTGAACGTTTACTCATACCATCAAAATTAATCGGTTTCACTTGAAACTTAACAATATTTAGATGACAAACGTTACAAATCACAGTGATGATTTAGTTACTTTTTGTGCAATATATAAGTATAGAATGCAGATGACGCGAGAACGTTGGGAATATGATTTCACGATAAACTCTATGAAGTTTATGCAACAAACGACTTCATCATTGTCAGAAGATGACAGTATTGTTTGTAACTAACACCTACTGCAGTCCACCTGCGTGATAACGAAAGCTAAAACGAGTACTGAAAACGTCCATCTCGGATACAAAGTTACAAAGAGAAGCTCGCAGACATTTACACTATTCACTGGTGCGAGCTTTATCAGTGACTATCTGCTCTTCTATGATGATGTTACACGTCAGTCATTTACTGCTTCAGTTCGATGACATCACGGCTCCTCTTCTAAGCACTGCTGCATTGTTTTCCAGATATTATAGGCACAGGATTCAGACCTGAGCTATTAAGGCGGCCTCATATCTTGCAAGACGAGTTCTGAGGTCTCATATGCAATATGCCATTGAAATCGGCAGCAATTGTAATTGTCAAGATTCATAAGGTAGTGTAGAAACATATTTAACGTGAGATCTTTATGATGTATGTGTACAAAATTTCTTCAAAAATCTGACAGTGAAAGAATTTTATAAATCGCTCTACGTTTTAAAGTTATGACCAAAAGTCACGTGTATTGGTTTTTACCACACGACGTTGTGCTAGCGGGGTATTATGCTGTCGTCGTGTCTGTCTGTCCGTCTATTTGTCTATCACTAGCCGGCACTGTACCAACACGGCTAAACGTAGGATTACGCAAACCACGCCATACGATAGAACACTATTAGGAACTCGTATGCGCTCTATCAAATGGCGCTATTTCCAGTGACCTTGAGTGAACCCTAAGTACCCCAAAGCCCAAACCACCCAATTTTCGGCATTTTGTATCGCCTTTCGTATCTTCGTTGTGGATAGAGGCAGAGACTTCAAATTTGGTAGATGGGTAATAGGTTCATCGCAGCAAGCACTGAAAGGGGCGTGGGAAGGTTACGTGAGCCATTAAAATTTCTGGGGATACCAACCATATATCCGGAATGGCTGAAACTAGAGTGGTCAAATTTTGCCTGCTTGTAGGGTATTTCAAATTTTGTATCGGTCAGTTCTGGGCTTTCAGAGTTATGATACCCCAATTTTGTCATTCTCCACGGACTTTGTTAGTTGCCCTCATTGTTAGGGTCTTAGAAGGGACGGTAGCTAGTTTCGATTTTTTGTCTGGAAAATGCGTGTTCTCGTGCAATTTGTGCTCTTTTGAAAGTTATAATGTCTGTAGACTAACAGCACTGTGTGCATAAAAATTGTTTTGCGAACTATAGTCCACAATCAGTTGGGGGCTTTACTTTGTTTTGATATCGGCCACAGTGCGTGATGTATAGTTATGTCACTAGTTGATAATATACCGTGTGCAGCTGACGGATTATGCAATCCGTCACCGGATGGACATTTGTATCTCGGCCACGTATCTGTAACGAGGACCGGTCTATCGTGCCAGTCATGGGAGTCTGCGCGTCGGAACCAGTTCATCGGAGACTGGAGATACGCTGACGAAAGCATAAGAGAGGCGAGGAACTACTGTCGAAACCCGGAATACCCCACTCAACGAGGACTTTGGTGCTACACACTGTATAAGAACGTCGTCAGTTTTGAAGACTGTGACGTGCCTGCTTGTGGTGAGTGACACAACGTCGTAGAAGTTAGTATATAATAGGCTCGAGTCTAACAAGTTCAATAAACACGTTGAGTTAGGCCTAAAGTACTGGCCCATGAATAACAAGCACCAGGCGTGGTCAGGGTAACACGACCCAATTTACCGCGCGACGCTTTGCTGTCGTCGTATGTCCGTTCGTTTGTTCGTCCCTCTGTCACAACCGGTATTGTACCCAACGGCTAAACGCAGGATCACACAAAGAACGCCGTATACAGCTATACAGCGCAGGGACACACGACGACAGCATGTAATGTATAGCGCGCTAGCATAGCGTCGTGCAATTAAAACAAATCGAAGTAATGTTTGTTTCGCGACATTTTAATCCGTCTGTGCGCAAACTGACTCAGCTTACTGTTCGACTGAAAAGCATTTGCTCAATCAAAACCGATCGTGGACTCCCAGCCCAAGAATCTTTGTCGTAAGTAAGTAAGTAAGTAAACATAAATTTTTATTAAAGTGTCCTAAATAACAATGTACAAAGACCACTATAACGATGCCTGACAAGCAGTCAGAGAATCAGATGTGGATACGATAGTTGAAAAAGATGAGTCTTTAGTCGAAGCCGGAAAGACTGCAGTGATGACGATGAGATGACGGCCTCTGGCAGACCGTTCCAAACTTGAGCTGCAGCAACCGTAATCTTTAGTCTGCGCAATAGTTGAATAGTGTAGAGGTCGATTTGATGTGAGTGGTTGTTGTGTGCACGTGACAGTGAGAACGCCTGACCAGTGTGGTCTACCTGACTCCTATAATCCGTTTGTAATTCTGAATTCTTACATCGGCTGCTTCCAAACAAGTGGCTCGGTCGTACTCCAGCAACATCGTATGTGTTATACGCAAGTTGGACATAAACTGCGGACCTTGTGCCAAAAGCACGTGAGATCATCGAATTTTTACCGCATTGTGCATACACATCACATTACATTAGTGTAGCGTGGCATATGCTACTGTCTGGTGTCTACCTGGCTCTGGCTGTATGCATCCTATGATCCTCAAGAAAAAAACCATGCTATAGACCTGCACTTTCGTTTTCTCTAACTTTGCCAAATATCTCTGTGAAAAACCAGTGATGTCACCCCAACGTGAGCGCCAAGTACACGTGAAGTATAAAAACTTGCAATTTTCGACGATCTTCTTGCTATATCTCCCAAATGGTACAAAATACGGATATACTGTTATGTTCTGTTCTTTAGCCGTCCTCGATCCGAGGGTTGGCCGCCACACCATGGACGTACTTTCTCCATTTATCTCTCTGTCCTCCGTCATTCTGATTGACTCTTTCACGGGAGTCCTGTCCACGTATTGATGTTGTACATCCATGCAGGCCGTGCGTGGTCTTCCTCGCCTACGTGCACCTGGCATTGTTCTTAGCATTATCTCTTTCTCCAGGCAACTCCCTTGTTTCCTTATGGTGTGACCATAGTATGCTAGCTTCCTTGCTTTGAAAGTGTCTAACAGTTCCCTCTTTACTCCAGCTTTGTTAAAAACGCAACTCATTTGTTTTCATTGCTATCCACAAAACCTGCAGAATCTTTCTCAGCCGTTTCATCTCAAAGGCATCAAGACGTGTTTCTTCATTCTTTCTGAGTGTCCAGCTTACACAACTGTACGTTGCTACAGGCCACACTGGCGCTTTCATTAGTCGTATCTTCGTTGAAATCGGTATGATGTGACTTTTCCATATTTTCTGCAGTGATGCAGTGAGGCTGCTCAAACTTTCTATGGAATGCCCTAGTCTAATTGTTGTCGTATACGATATATCGAATAGTGGCAAAGGGGTTGTATACATGTTATATGAAATGGTATTGTGTAATTATTCTTTATTTCTTATGTATGCTGACGACATTTTATTGTTAGCACCTTTTATGTCGAGCTTGAAAAATCTTATAGGCATATGTGAAAATGAGCTACTTTACTTAGACTTGTGTCTTAATGTAGGGAAATCTTTGTGTATCCGTATTAGTCCACGATATAATCTCAAATGCAGTAATTTGATCACTAACGATAGTCAAGAAATATTGTGGGTTAGCACCGTTCGTTACCTGGGTGTTTTGGTTACCTGTCGTCCCCCCCCCCCCCAACGCAAAGAAATCGTTTTACTGAGCTGTTAACGCTGTGTTTAGCAAAGTAGGTAGAGTTGCATCACAAAACGTTGTCATCAAATTGTTAATGTCTAAGTGTGTTTCTGTACTATATTACGGCTCTGAATCCGTGCATGCACTAGTACTATCAGTCAGCATACAAAAATTAATTTGAAATGCTTAGATTCATCGATTCGAAAGATGATTGGAGGGCCAAAAATTCTTTTTTAACGGGCCACTCTCGCTTCAGCCGTTCCGGAGATAAGATTGCGGGGGTCGAAATTGAAAATGGGTTATGTACCCTAGCCACGTTCCTTTTTGGAGTGGTTTGTCATCTACAGGCTAGCACTTGATATAGGCAACATGTGTGCAAAATTTGAGAAGTCTATAGCTTTAGCCCTTCCAGCGATATCACTGGGCCCAAAAAATTTACAAGAAGCTCAGCTATCGCAGAGGGACCGCGCGACGCGCTATGTTACGGACACACGACAGCATATACCGTGCAAGCATAGCGTCGCGCTGTAAAATGGGTTACGTGACCCTTACCACGCTTATTTTACCATCCTCATGCTGGCCTTGACATATCGTAATATATGTATACAAAATTTGACAACTCTAATTTCAGCCGTTCTAGAGATTTGATCGGATGCCCCTCAAAAAAGGTGACGTAACCTGACCACGCCCTTTTCGTGGATCTTTTGCTATTCGTGGGATAACACTTGCTATGATCAACCTATCCGCTAAATTTGAAGTTTTTATCTCTAACGTCCAACCATTAAGAAGATAAGAAAGGCGATACAGAAGTCGAAAATGGAGTGATTCGGGGCAGTTGGGGGTCCCTTAAGGTCAATAGCGTTCCATGGTAACTGTGTCCCTGTCTTGCACCGTTTCTGAGATATAGCGAGATATTGGTTGAAAATCGCCGATTCTGTACCACCCCCACCTCTATTTGGCCGCTTGGTGTTCCCGTTGGAGGTGACGCCGTTGGAATTTCGCCGAGATCTTTGTCATCAGAAAACATGAGTTTCTGTGCTGTGGTATAGCGTTGTTTGCATGATCCTACGTTTGGCTGTTTTTGTAGGCCTACAATACCGGCGTGTGACAGACAGACGACGGACACACGACCATAGTATATACCGCGCTCATAGCGTTTCGCGGTAGGTAGAAATTTGGAAAGAACTCGTTAATGGCCAAATACGGTTATTGAGGTTAATCAACTCACATAAAACGTAATATTTCATAGCTGTTTTAAGTGCTTGCTTTGGAATTTTCAGTACTTGCATACTTTTTAAAAAAGTTTTACAATAAAACATTGACAAAATTAAAAAACAAGAAGCTCAGCTACCGCAGAGTGACCGCGCGATGCGTTATGTCAGTCAGTTCGTGCAATGTATCACGAGATATGGTAGATAGAAAGGTTTCAAACAGCAAAGTGACCTTCAAGGTCATTCAAGGGCATTCGCAATGGTGTCATTCGATAAGCCACGCACGATTTCCTATTAGTGTTCCATTGCAACTACATGTCTATCTTGCACCGTTAATGAGATATTATCACTTCTTACCCAAAATTTCAAGAGGTCACGTGACCCCGAACACATCCCTTTTAGAGGAAGTATATTAAGCGTGCACTAGTACTCCTGTGTCTCAATCAGCACATGAAATTTGAAGCGCTTAGCTTCACCGATTCGAAACATATGATTGAAGTATCTAACTCCACCCGCTAAGAAGATACAAAAGGCGATACAAAATATCGATAGTGGGATGGTTTGGGGTAGTTAGGCGTCGTCACACAAGGTCACTGGAAACAGCAACATTCAGTATAGAGCGCAAACCAGTTCCTATTAGCGTTCTAGCATAAAGCGAGATTTGATCGAAAATCGCCGATTTTATCTCACCCCACCTCTGTTTAGCGCCGACGTTGGGGGTGACCCCGGTTGTAATTTCGCCGTGTTCTTTGGCGTTAGAAAACTAGAATTCCTAGGCTATTACGGCGTTATTTACGTAATTCTGTGTTAGCCGTTTTGATACAGTGCCGACTTGTGTCGGACGGATGGACACACGACCACAGTATATACCGCGCTAGCATAGCGTCGCGCGGTGAAAATGTTAAAAAGGTTAAAATCGTGACGTAAATGAAAACGTAATGATGTTTTACGTCGGTGATTTGGTGGGAGGCAAACGTGTCACGCTATTATTGCAAAATTGAATGCAGAGGCCAGCTGCGAAGTTCGTATTCGTCGGTCGAACGTATGACGACACTGGTTTCAGTATGTGTCTCGATGCGTCGGCCATAGGACAGTCGCGGCATACCAAGTGCAATAGGGCAGATAAGCACGGCAACAAATGTTCCAACTCGAGATACTACGCCGTCTATTCTCTGATGGGTATGTGTGGAATATATGCCTGGCTTTGCGTTAGGAAATTTTCGTTAGATTGAACTATCCACTTCTACTGTTTAGTCGCGTATAAACGATTACTGAATCTGGAAGGAGAACGGGCGATTGTGTTCATTTTAGACGGACGGCTGTTAGTCATTTCAGTGTAGATCTTCGCACCATTTTTGACTGCGAACGATGCGTTTTGCAGATTGTTCAGCATGAAAATGTCAAAGTTGATTCGCATTCTGTAATAATTAAAGTGTTAGGTGTACTGATAACGTTAACGATAACGATACTATTAATAATAGTAGTAATATTTATAACAAGTGGTCAAAATAATTTGACGAGAGGTTTTTGTGACTTTGACCTCTTGTTATTATTGAAAATAGAAATTGGGAATAATTAACAATCATTTCAGGAACTGTAATTAAATTAAAACTAGAAAGTGGGGTAAAGCCCAACGTGTAGTTCGCCCGGCGTGCGCAAATTCGACTGTGCATTTCTTACTTACTTACAGATTGTTTATGCTAATGCCGCCTAGCGAATGACCTTTAAACCAGTGCAGTGCGCATTTTTGCCTACGTGCTCCTGTATACCCTGTGCAAAGTCACCAAAACATCTGTGAGGTTACTGAACCAAAGTTTACGAAGTTTTGTCAGACGTGGAGAAATCATCGTCGATGTTAACGCAACAATTGTCATTGCGATATTCTCATTGGATGCTGAATGCCAGCGCACAGAATGAAGAGGGGTGTGTCAATTTTCAACGACACGTGCCACGCCAGGGACCCGTGAATTTCATCCCAACCCCTCACTTCTTCAGACTCCTGACACTCAACCGACGCTAAGAAAATAAATAGTGGTTCTAACGCTTACGCATGTCATTCCAAAGTCGTAACTCATGCGCACGGTTGAGACTTTGTACTGTGACACCGGCATAAATCCAGAACCATGTTCAGTTTGCGGTTTCATAGCCCGGTGTGCACATGGGCCCGGGGCAATTCCCCTCCCCTTATCCCTTCACTTTTCCACTTTCTCACCTTCTACTCTATCTTTCTTTTGCTTTTCCCTTTTGCCCTTTCTTACTCGCTTCATCTATCTTCTTGCTTTCCATCCCTTCCCATTCTACCAGAATAGTACCACTCCGTTTCCTGTGATCCTGTCCGGATGTCCTAGGAGGCGACTAAACCTGGCTTTAGTTTTTTGTGTTGTTCTTGTGTTATATGTATTTTAGAGTTTTAGTTAAGGGTGCATGCTTGTTTTTGTCGCATTTGATTTAGTTTTGTCTTGTGGTGTGATAGTTGTCTCCCCCTGTTGTAGGCGCTAGCGTAATAATTTAAATGAGCCTCATGATCTTTTTTCCTATTTGGGTGGCGGTTAAACAAAAAGGCGGCCAGGGTTGAGGTTAATATATCGCTGGCCTTCCTTTACTGGGTAGGGATAGCTCTCCGTCCCTGACCTTTCGTCTGTAATATAGCCATATTTGTGCTAAAAGGGACGATAAACTCCAACTAACTAACTAACTAAATTGTGGTTTAATAAATGACACTGGGCTTGTCCATTTTTCATCTTCATTAATTACTAAACAACGGATTAAGTGGAATCGTCATAGTTATCCATACCTAAGCTATACCGCCGCTATACTCTAATTTTGCCAGTCACATAAAATTTATGTGTGCGCAGAAAATCTGTGTGGATGTTTTTTGGCGGCGCCGTCTCTGCCGTCACTGACACACCAAGGTCCGGGCAGCATCAGTTCTCTTTCAGACTGTAAAACGTACTGTGGCGGCAAGGTGGGTGGTCCAAATACGTTGCTATGCCTAGAAGGTGTAACGTCTCTGATTGGGCTGTATACAATGTTTGTCGGTGTGTTTGCTGTTGATTACGAAATACGAATAGGCCTAGTCATAATAGACATAAACATCATGCATATACATGTAAGATGTTGAAATGCAAATACAGAAACGTTAACTAGATACCGTAAGTATCGCCTACTCGATACCATAACGACAGGACGCGCAAAACGTACATTTTTGCAAGTTTATATTTGTATTTTATCTGTTTTGTATGAAAATCTCACGTTTGCTGTCCATAACTGTCAGTTGTGACGTCACTCAGCGGGGTGACGTGACTCGGTGGACGCCAACAGTAAATCAGTCAGCTGATTGCAGTTTCTTGTACAAAAGGCCCAAAATAGGCCTATAGATTCTTCAGAGAGGCATCGATCCCTCTCCCCGACATGGTGACACCGATCGAGATGAAATTCGTCGTGCAAGAGTAAACTCTTTAGTACGAAATTTCTGTTCAATCGGCGCATCATATTACGTCTGCAGGCCAGAAACTTCAAACTTGACCGATCTTGGGATACGTGTGGAGTCCCTTCACTGATCAGGGCCATATTAGTTACACATCTTTATTTCGTCATCAAGACAGCAATACAACACAGTAAATTATAAGATAATAAAATAGAACAAAAGATGATAATAAAAATAATGATCAGCCTAATTACAGTTACAATATTTGGCAAGCGACAGCGAACCTGAACATTGAGGCATCGTCGAAGCGCGAGTTTTCAGACTGCAAATTCGCGATGATATACGTGTACACTGTACGTTCTCAATCCTATCCGAGTGTGTGTAAATTTTGTTATCATGAACGATTGTGCCGTTACGTTTGCCCAGTCTTGAATTGAAACGGTTGCCTGCTGACTTGGTGTGGTGCTATAAAATAATATTTGATATTGTTGACATGCCAGTTGAAAATATTTCCGAATTAGCACTTGCACCACAACCGGAGGTCATCGATACAAATTACTGAAGAGACGAAATGTCTCGCGCACATGAGCAAGTTTTTATTTTCACCCAGAAAACTCTTGATTTCACTTCCCTTTCCAGGTTTAAACGTTCAGTATTGAAGGTCGATTTCTCGAGATTTCTAAGACGTTTTTAAAGTTTTATAAGTGTAAAGGCGAAGGTAAAAGGCCGAGCGTTAGCCACGTGCATGGCTGATCCCGGTGTACAAGCAAAGCCACCGTAAGCGCTTGTATGAGTCCGGTATGTGTTGTTCAATGTGCTTTCACTCACTACACGTAAGGTATTTGTTGTATTTCATTGAACTAATAAAGTGATGATGATGATGATGCTTTGGTATGCAGCGGCTTCTTCGTAGTACTATGTACGTAGCGGATGAGAATATTCTCCGCAGGCACTGCGATGCAGTAACAATATCGCAATGTCACAAATAACAGGCGATATCAAAGATCCGTGTTAACGGTGTTATTACAATCGGCTAAAACTGAAAAATCTTTTATTGTATCTATGATAAACACTTTGCAAGCCATTCTTGATTTGTTTGCGTTTGTTTTTGTTTTCCGAGCTTTAGGGCTACAAGTTTGCGGCGGCACATCAAGGAAGCAAATGCCTGTGTGGAAACACGTACGATGCGTCCGCTCCGGCATATACGTGTCACACGAAGTGTACAGGTGACCAGACGGAGTTCTGTGGTGGAACAGATTCCGTTCACATTGTTCTTACATGTGAGTAACATGCAGCAATGCAATGCAATGATAGTTACCGACGACCATTTTAGTCACCCAGGTAGAGCAAACAGAGACCTGGGCCTTGGCATTATCGTACTGGCAGTGAAAAAGTAGGGGGCATCTTACTGTCAGGGTTGTTAATATCGAAGTATCGAGTATCGCCGATAAATTATCGCCGATACTTTTGAAAAAAAGTATCGATAAGGTATCGCCGATACGTTTTGTGGCTAGAAATGTCGATATCAAATTACCGATACTTTGTGACGGGCAAGGCCAAACTACGCTAGGTGGGCAGT
>Ga0209780_1003751_pt1 | contig 11467 bp, 11 predicted proteins | sample WorMetexBAHAMAS2_FD_187384 | JGI IMG/M metagenome (GOLD analysis project Ga0209780, IMG submission 187384) | Marine gutless worms symbiont microbial communities from Max Planck institute for Marine Microbiology, Germany - Inanidrilus exumae... | ecosystem: Host-associated > Annelida > Digestive...
GATTATGCGTTATATAAATCCACATTTTACTTACTTACTTACTTACTTTTACTTACTGATTAATCGTTAATTCTGAAAAGTTTAACTTCAAGAATAAATTTGATCATTATCAGCATGCACTACTAACATCCAAAATGTTTGACAATACTAAGAGAGAATGTCTGGCCCAAGTATCACTCTCGTTAGATGCTGAAGTTTAAATGATATTAAATAAAAATAATTTTTACTGTGCGATGCTATGCTAGCATGGTATATGCCATCATCATGTGTCAGTCTGTCTGTCTGTCCGTCCATCTATCAAATGTTGGTGTTCTACTAAGACAGCTAAACCTCAGATCATGCAAACAACGCCATACAATAGCCCAGGAACTGTAATTTTCTAATGCCTAAGATCACGGCGAAATTCCAATGGGATCACCCAATGGGGGTGCCAAATAGAGATGCGGTAGGTTAAAATCGGCGATTTTCGACCAATATCTCGCTATATCTCAGATATGGTGCAACATAGGGACATAGTTATTATAGAAGCCTAACAGGAACTCATATATGCTCTATTAAATGAAGCTATTTTCAGCGACCTCGGGTGACCCCTAACAACCCCATTTTTGATAGTGTGTATCTCATTTCATATCTTCGTAGTGGGTGGAGATAAAAGCTTCAAATTTGGTAGGCAGGTTGACAGTAGCAAGTCGTAGCCTGAGGATGACAAATCATCCTTGAAGAGGCAACGTCAGGTCACGTAAACCATTCAAATGTTGGAGGGCACCAACCATATATCTGGAACAGCTGAAGCTAGAGTGATCAAATTTCGTACAACAGTAGGCTATATCAAGTCCCAGTATACGGAGGCCCAATCACCCACAAAAGGAGCATGGTCAGGGTCATGCGACCCATTTTTAATTTTTGGGCCCCAATGATATCTCTGTAATGGCTAAAGCTAGAGTCGTCAACTACGTCAGGTTCTGTACACAGGTAGAATATATCGTATCCTAGCCTAAGGACTACAAACTACCCCTGAAGGGGTGTGGTTATGGTCATGTGACCCATTTTCCAATTTCGACACCTGCAATCATATCTCCAGAATGGCTGAAGCCAAGGTCGCCAAATTTTGTATGCAGGTAGTATATATCAAGTGGATGACTTTCGATGACAGACTACTGCCTAATGAGCATGGTCAGGGTCAGGTGACCCATTTTCTTTAAATTTTGCCCCAATCATATCTTTGGAATCGGAGAATCGTGTGCTGATTGGTACATAGGAGTACTTGTACATGTGTGATATATTAAACTCGAAAGGGATGTGTGACGTGTCACGCGACATTCTTAAATTTTTGGGAAGAAGTGACACTATCTCGTTAATAGTACAAGACAGAGACATAGCTGCAATGGAACACTAATAGGAAATTGTACGTGGCTTATCGAATGTCCATTGCCAATTCTCTTGAAAGATCTTGAAGGTCACTTTTGCTGTTTGAAACCTTTATAACTCCCATACCTTGTGAAATGTAGCACGAATTTACTAACATAGCGCATCGCACGGTCCCTCAGAGCTTCTTATTATATGCTCTAACGTACGCTAAAGCAATTTGCACTATGAACGTGACTGTACCTCACTGTGAGGACTTGGAGGCGTAGATAAAGACCCAAGACTCACTTCTGTACTTTCATCAAACGTTGCTGGAATAGTGATGTTTTCTTCAAGTATGACAGCCGGTGTTTCTGTCTTCGGCTTCTTTGGTGGCCTGCCAGGTTTACGCCCGGACATTGGCTGTGACACGAATTAAACTAATGCACTTAAAATGAAACCGTATACATCTAACATATTTTTCAACAAAATGCAAAAAACGACTTTCGACATATATAATTAGATTTATTTTTATTTTATGTGAATAAGTGGCAGATGCAGCATGTCACAGAAAATGTCTGTTTTTACCTTTTTCGATGACTGTGCACGTTTTCGTTCTCGGTCTTTCTCCTTATACAGCTCTTCTTTCTGTCGCTTTTCCTCCTGCCTCTGTTGTACTGTCGCAGAAACAAAATAAAACCAATAATATGAGCTCACCACATCTGAAAAGTCAAACATACCTTATCGCGATGCACAATAAGTCATCTAAACTGAACAATAGTACATTCGATGCAACAAGCTAAAGTATTTGTCTTCTGGTCTCTGACACTGATAGCTGGCCAAAACGAAGACATCCATACTTTAAAAATTATTGATTCTGCAATTTCACGAGTTACCCAGAAGACTTTGACTAAGGCAAATCTACAAAATAAAATTGTATATACACCATGTCCTGAAAAGAGATGTCATTATACTTTTGAAATAACTTCTCCAAATGGTGTCTGAAACAGCATGATTGTTTGCACGACTGTTTGCACATCCTACCAAAAATACTCCGTAAAAAATAATTCTCTAGAGTACAATATAACCACTGCTCACGTTTCCGTTCCATTTCATCGTCATCCAGCAACAGGGAAACAACTTCCTTCGGCTTCAAAATATCTGGTGAGAAGTTTCCGCCACTGATCACCATTCTTTGAATCTGTAACAAACAACAGTATGGCGACAACTGGTAAAATATAACCAATACTAGATGGGTTGCAGTGCATCCAGGGATTCACTGCAATATAGGACTGAAGATAGCGTGCTGTCCGCTTGCGAGTGACGTTGAACAGTGAAGGCAAACATACCACCCTGTACGTCCTGTAGGAATGCAACGCCAGACCGACACACAGACGACCGTGATTGCAATACATTTCACGTCGGCTGCACCTCATGCAAACTCTAATGAAGAATAAGCTTACTGTTATTCATTACACAGCATCGCAATGCATAGCATAAGGTGAGACCTAATGCAGCCTATTGCTGAGGAAACTAAACAATATGCTCCAATTTTCCCACCGGCATACTCGGTAGGTGACACAACTGTTTACTTATTTACTGATACAACGTTGCACGTTGCACAGCGTGCCACAGCCACATCGGTTTGTTACTTCTGCGTCATGACTCAGAAAAACATTGACAGCAGCAATTGCCAAAATTTGTTTTTCGTGAGACTATAGAGCCCAAATTGTACATGATCCCCCACCAAAACTCACTCACGAACGGCACACCCTTGGTATGTCAACTAGTCCCTAAAAAGATTCCCATTGCCCGAAACTGTGCCATTTGAGCTGCACCCCTATCACCAACACCTCTTGAAAGTACCCATTTAAGTTGTTTTGGAGACCTCTAAAACCCTCTGTGCAGAAATCAGAAATTTTTCCACGGTTTATGTATGCGCACAGCGATTCACGCCTTAATTTAAAAAATTATCATAATCGGTGCAAGATAAGTGGTCGAAAATCCACGTTGTATTGGTGACAAAAAACAAAACAAAACACGTTTTGGCATCTGTAGGTGGAACCCCTGGGCAATTTCCCGTATTTTTGTGTCAGTGCGCACCGTTACCCCTCACTTATATTCCAGGTTTCAGCCAGATACATTCAGGTTTAGTGAGATATAACAAATCTATCAAACTTTGCCATATAACAACAACCTTAGCTACTACAATACTTGATGTGTAATATTCAAATTTACACTAAAAGTGACGATAATCACATTGCTTAAAGGGTCTCTATACGCTTTACAAACTATCAGAAAGGGCATGTGGCCTAGAAAAAATGTACCATTGATTCTCAAACGTTCCCTCAACAAAATGCTAAAGGATAAGACTCAGTCTAATCCAGGTAGCAAAATAAAGACAAGAAAATCAACATCAGCTGACCTCGCTCTTCTCTGTCGCCCTCTGCACAATGCGTTCCTCTATGGTACCCTTGCAGATGAGTCGATAGACAGTGACCTGCTTTGTCTGTCCGAGGCGATGAGCACGATCCATTGCCTGCTGGTCGACTGTCGGATTCCAATCGCTGTCGTAGAATATCACCTACAGGGTGTACCAATAAAAACAATGCTCTAGAAAAACTTCTGTATTTCAGCAATGGTAACACATATTTGAGCCAAACTTTCAGACTTTACATGCGAGTAAAAAAACAAAAGTAAAAAGGCTTCCTGCACTTGTTACCGAGTGTTGGGCGCGGAGTTGATCCCGGTGTACAGGCAGTCAGCACGCAGGTGACTAAGTCATCCACCCGGCGGTAGGCTGCCATTACTTTCTGTTCTTTCCAGCCAATCTTTTGGCATAGTACTGAAGAAACTACCAACACAACAAAAGCTAGCAACACAGGAATAAAATGATCTGAGCTAACACAAAAGAACTCGACCTAAACAAACATACAAAAATAAAATCTAAACCTAAACCAACATGCAAATATAATGACTGTTCACAGGTGTGTGCATATCATTGTGCACAACTGCTGTTCACAAAACAGCACAGAACAGTTCTGATTATTTTCTGCCCTAACCTCCAGACAATCATCAACAAGGTGGTGGGACACAGCCAAAATGTGAGGGACAGCCATATATGGGCAAAAATACTGCGACAACTCATTTAAACATGTATGACTGTGACTCACCGTATCTGCAGCTGTAAGGTTGATACCAAGTCCACCGGCACGCGTGCTCAGCAGAAACACAAAGATATCGGACCGTGTCTGAAAGTCAGCAACCATATCTCGCCGGTCGGATATCTTTGACGAGCCATCCAACCGCATATATGTGTGCTTCCGATGCCAAAGAAATTCCTGCACAGAAAAAAAACACCGTACCAACAGATATCTGTAACAGAAAGAGCTGCATAGCTTAAGCACACAATATAAACAATGATTATCACACACACACACACACTCAACAAAAAATCAGACTCTGATGTGCAAGAACTGCTATGTCTAATATTGTATAATGGTGTTGAGCAAAATTAAAATTGTATGGTGTATTTCAAAAATGCTATCTGTTACAAGATCAAACCCAGCATACATACATTTGTACTAAGCAGTGCACACTGCAACTGGCATAAAATTATTTACAGTGCAATAGCAGCTGCATTTATCATTGCTGCCAAAGGTAAGCCAACATCAGACAGACGTCTCTAAAACAAAGCTTTTAAGGACTATTGGACAAAACTGTAAGGATTGTGGCAAAAACAGCTGGGTAGCAAAAAATGAGCACAGAGTGCATCTCACCTCGAGTATGTCAATCATGCGTGTCATCTGTGAGTAGATAAGAATTCTGTGATCCTCGGCTTTGAGACGTGACAACAAGCGGTCGAGCACTGCGAGTTTACCACCATCAGCCACCAGCATCTCCTTGTCTACAGTCACACACAACAATACCCCGAGAAAAACGTCAGTTAATTACATCCTGTTTTGTCATTAATTACTACCCATTTCTGTCTTCTTTATCTTGTTATGCTGCTACTACTGTTACAACTGATACTTTTAGCTTTTGTTTAACTAGCACACTGCAAATTTTTCTGAGTTATTCCTAGGAGTGCCGATTGACTGAGTAAAGGCTGAATGTTACAGTTGACACAAGAATAGGTTACAGTACAGAAAAAAGCCAAACCTAACACAGCAAAGTTAGCAATGCACCAATAAACCGAAAATACTTTTCAAATAAATTAGCCCCATACGGCTGTCGACTCCTACTTACTGCCGACTTGAAGTCACGTGACATAAAAACTAGGACAAAAATCAAAAATTCAGCCCCAATAAGCTTTAGGTATTCCCCCCTAATTTAAGAATCTGTGGTCATTTGCCAGCCCCCATTATAAATGGGGGAGGAGATAGCCTCTGAAAATGGCGTAATTTCTGACTTTCAAGTGCTCTTGACCTTGACCTTGGATTGGGTCATACTGCATACCATCATGCATCACTCGTCAACCTCTACCTACATACTAAAATTTCATTGAAATCGAAGAAACATTTTGTGGACGGACAAACGGACATTTGAGACCCACTTTATTATGTTGACTCGGAAGAGTCGACCTAAAAATAAACAAAAGTGAAGCCAGGTTTGTTTGCCTTGTACGACATGTGATCTGGAAATGGATCAGGCCAGTTCTTATAGCTCTGTGCACACAGGAGTCATGGCTGGGCCATATCTCCCAACAGTGAATGAATGTCCTGGGTCCATTTAGCGTCAGCTAAACTCTACTAAAAATTTCAAGCACAACTTAAAGAGAACAATAAAAAAAAAATTTAGGTGAAAAGCATTAAAGTATAAACCCTGAATATGACATTACAGCAATGTACAATATACTGAATGAGAAATTTCTTGGTTTATGTATCTTATTAAATGTACAATACTGACGTACATGTATTGATAAATTTATAGCAATCAAGAAATGCACCTGGTATGGAGATACAAGAGCAGCCATGTGGATGGTTCAATGCTGAAAGCCCGCCTGGTGCATCTGGAAAAAACAGCTGTCGACTCAGTTGTAGGTAGTTCCTGCCACCAGGTCGGCCATACAACAGACACTGCAAAGCATCTAATGTACCACAGGCCTTTTCAGCACAGTGCTGGAACTCCGCACTGCGATCACTGCAGTACACTTCTCGACACCGGAAGCTCGCCTGTAAGTGTCACATTCATTCATTCATGATGACCTCTAAAATACTTATCATCTTCCTTCATAATTGCACATAAATTCACTATAATGATGTCATACACAGAATTAATAACTGCTTAGCTAATACTCCTGTCATGCTACAAAGTTCAAGATCACGCAACTTCAAGTAACTCAGTAAAGAAACAACTGCACCTAACACAACGAGCTCGTACAAAGTACCTGAAGTACAAAACAGTGTTATTATGTTAGTGTTATTTTAGTTTTGAGTATTTTTCTAGTTGCAGTTTCAGTTATAGCATGTGCGTCTGCAGGTAAAACCGTGATACCTCATTAACACATGCCATACCTGAGCACCTCAAAGACCTGTATTACGTATTAAGGTCAACATAAATCTACAGGAGTTACTTCACTTTTTTACTTGTGCAACACAGCTGGGCGTCCAGCCTGTAATAATCATGCTGTAACTGAGTCTTTTAGAATCCAAACTATCCTGCAGGCTCGATAATCAGCACGGAACACAGTCGTTTGAACAGAATTAAACCGGCACTGTTCACAGATGTGTCAGTTCTCTGAGGTTGCTGCTGGCTGAGTGACAAAGAAGGGCATCAAGCTTGTAAAAACACACACACACTATTTGTCCACAACAGTTCTGATTGGACTAATTGTAAAAGAAAAACCAACTAGCTAACCACGTGGAAACTGGCAAATCCCACACCTGCTGTCATGCCACCCTGTCACCGTGAATACAGACGAGTTATGGCAGCGATCACTTACCCGTGGTGTGACACAGGATAAAAATGCCGGCATATCAATCGGAATGCAGTCGAAGATCACCGGCGGTCGTGAAACATGCGGAAAAATCAGCTCAGTTGTGTGCTGACGATGATGAGAGTATGACTAACATCAACACACAACAACAGATACTGGACTTACGGTGTATGCAAGACTGCAGCAGTTGACCAGGATCATACTGATGTAATTTATAATGTCGCCCGCACAAGTAAAAAGAGATACAAAATAAATGCTGCAATAAATGTTTCTTGGAGCATTTACTGCACACGTGTGAATGCACTGCCATAAAATAAACGTTTCTTGCTGCAATTATTCTATTTTACGTGTGCGGACAGCTTAAGTCTCTAAATAAGCTGTTTAGAACTTCTAACAACGCATATATGTAACTAGATGGAAAGTACTCTAAGAGAGTACAACTCCCCGTGAAAGCTACTGCAGATTGCCACCACAATGGTTGTGCGTGGTTAATGGAACAGCTGTTGCCGCAGTGTTGATCGACCAATCACGTTCCTTCATGAATTTGCATATTCGGTATGTTCACTGGATAGCCGCAAGACTACCCAATTGCAAAATTTGGGATTTTTGTCGCCAACACTTGCCACACCTACTATTAGAAGCATAAAATGTAAACAATCTCCAGTTTACGGAGTTTTTTGACCATTACTTCCACATCCCTCTACCGATCATAACAAAACACGAACTTGGTCCTCCCTTTCCCCCTAGGAACCTTCCCATAAAATATGGTACAGATCCGTCCACAATGTTTTTAGTTATTGTGGTCACAGACAGACACACACACAAACCAACGCCGGTAAAACATACTCCCTCACTTTCGTGGGGAGAACCAACCGACACACCATACGCCATGCAAATGGCTATTTTGCAGGTGAATGTAGGTTAGTCAGTTGCCCCTCGATTCTGTTTCTCCACCTATTCCAAAAAAAGCGTCTTTGGGGGACAACAGTACTGGCATAGGATTTCACAGGCTTGATGTCTAGATGACCTTCCTGTCAGCCAACCAACGTAACTATCACATCAATCATAAAAAGACAGCATATAGGGAGAGACATTCCCTTTCGGGAGTCAGAAGTTCCTTTCAAGTGCCATGACACTGTTGGTTAGGCAACAGGAATCGCATTCATCCTGCAAAAACGTTGCTACCATCCCAAAAAGGTCATCTTTTGGAGCACATGCCACAATCTTGAGTAACTCCAGGAAAGACGACCAGTTAACTAAAAATTTCTGAGCACACGTGTGTGTGTGTATGTACAACAACCACAGAAACCGTCCAGCAACAAATCTGATTACGAACACAGAAGTTTAATAAACACAAAAGACAACTCCTGAAGATGAAGGACAACAAGAGGAAAGAAACAGCCTTATGGTACCCGAGTTGGAGAAACTGCAAGACAAGTTGATGGCGGGGGTGGCGCTGAGCTAACAGCACCTCGTCGAGGAGACACAGCAGCCGTACCAGCAACAGTCCTCATCCGTATCTGCCGATGCTCCGGCGTCTCCGGCATGTTATGCAAAGTAACATCATAGTGACCATAAAGCATGGACGTCTGACTGCAGAATATGAGTCCTCGCAGGAGGCCTGAACTGTTCAGGTTTGGAGCAGACGTTACTGCATCGGGCTGCAGGATCAGGTCGTTACGACCGAGGTAACTGCAACACACCAGTTAGCCATGATAGTCAGAGTAAAAGAAAAAACATAAGAATTCACCGCAGCACACAATATGCTAACTATGTTAACTCCATGAATTCAATGGAAACTATCAAAATTGAAAATACTTTAAACACATACAAATATAGAAGTTGTAAAGAACTTAATGGTGGATTTTATTCAACTAAGACATGAAACCCAAGCTGCATGACATGAAGCAACATAAGTGGCAGAACAGAATGGCAAATGATGACGTATACAAAAACAGATAACTTAGAACACGTGAAACCAAACATAAACACCAACCGTAAAGAGATTGGTTCTATCGTGTGTTGCCGCTGATGACGCAACACATGCAATTGTTCCCCGTAACGTAACACAGCCAACCACCTGCATATAACCATTCCTGCCATGACTTCTCATAACTATTGTATCTAAATCTGACAAAACTAGCACATCATCATCATCATGATCATGATCGTGTGGCTTGTCCAATGGCGGACGTTGCTGTTCCTACAAGAGTGCAGAAGACATAGAATCATTTCAGCTATGATGTCCCTGGTAGCTTGCTGGGCAAATGCTGGCAAGTTGGGTAGCCGGAAAACAGAAAACAACATGGACTACCCTAAGGGAGGCACAACACATCATGACAGCTAGTTTATGACTTTAAACACGGCGTAAATTACGTGTCACACTTACGGCTGGCTGGCTGGCTTTGACATTAAATTATACTTAAAGTTAGTATAGTACACTATTATTTACAGTATTTATACCATATCTGACTCTTGAATAACAGTCAAAGGCTAGTCTAGCTATTGCTGCTGCTGCTGCTACTACTATGACTATTTTCAGTTTTCATTTATCTGGTTTTGTTCTGCCGTTCTTCAGGTATGGCCAAGTCCCATAAAATGATGTCGGCCACATATCCACTGTTTGATTTCATCCTTTTATGAACCACCAACTATCTCTTGACAGAAGGCATGCTGCACCAGTTCATCAGTGCCAGTACCCCAAAGGACAGCAGTTCATCATAAATAAAACAAAACGATTTAACTAAGCTTTTTCAGGACTGCAAAACTCCATTCTCAGCAATCCTCACAACTACTGCCGAATTAATTCCATGACTTTTAAGTATTGCAAAATCAAGCTTATAATGAACATGCTCTACTAAGTATCCGCTCATCTAAAACTCATAAAATTCTACATCAAACATCGAGCAAGTGTATAAAAATTTAATGTTTCACAACACAAATTTTATCTAGTGAGCAAACTGTAAACCTAGCAAAGAGTCCAACAAGCATGATAGCATGCAGCTCAGCTGGTGACACGTTAATGAACCGCGTGAAAGAGAAACAATCGCTTCCATTATCTCCTGGAACAAAGCACATCTACCAGCTGGCAAAGTTGCACTATAAACTGAAATAAATAAACTCAAAAACACATTTTAAACCACATAAATTACACTACCACAGAGCACCGACATGTATGTATTGTAGACATCTGAATATGAATGTACAACTGTGAAATCAGCTGATCAGCTCAATGAAACAACTGTCATATTCTCACAACAGCTGTCATATTATCTTCTGTGACGATTCCAACAACGCCCAGTAACCCAACGGGATTTAACAAACAATTAATACTACCACAAAAAACTGCATAAGAGTAACTTGGTTTCCAATCCATGAGCACATAGCAGTGCAATGGGATCATTTTGCCATCATGGGCTGCATAACTCTTATAATTAGCAACGATAATGACAGGAGCTTAGTACTCTAAACTACCAATCTGTAATACTCATGTGCATTTATACTGTTTGCATTTCATTGGACTGATGGTCCGTAGACATGCAATTATGCTAGCATGTAATGCTCATACGTAACACTTCTCGTACATGGAGTTTTCTCTTTTTTTTGGTAAAAATACTGTCAGGTTGGCATTAGTTAGGGCATACAACCAGCATGTAACAATCTTGCTTCAAGAAAATCTATCACAATCCAACCAAACCTGCAGTCATTCTGAAAAGCATGCCAGATAAAATAAACAAATGAAAAATAGTAGTTTTGATAAAATTAAACTCGTTGCAGTTCATAGATTCATCAGCGCTGAGGCTGTTGGTTGCATTACAGGAGTGGCATCCGACTGCAAAAAATCTGTACCATTTATCACCACAATTCCCTTTCAGAATAACATTATGAAATAATAATAATAAATTAGCCCCATACGGGACTGACGGTCGACTCCTACTTACTGCCAACTTCAAAGTCACATGACACCAAAACTAGGACAAAAATCAAAATTCTGACCCGTTACTTTTTAGGTATTGCCCCCCTTGAAAATGGTTGAATTTCCGACTTTCATGGGCTCGTGACCTTAACCTCGGATCGGGTCATACTGCATACCGTCATGCATCACTCGTCGACCTCTACCTACATACCAAATTTCATTAAAATCGAAGAAACTTTTTGTGGACAGACGGACGTACGGACGGACAT
>Ga0209780_1003752_pt1 | contig 11465 bp, 5 predicted proteins | sample WorMetexBAHAMAS2_FD_187384 | JGI IMG/M metagenome (GOLD analysis project Ga0209780, IMG submission 187384) | Marine gutless worms symbiont microbial communities from Max Planck institute for Marine Microbiology, Germany - Inanidrilus exumae... | ecosystem: Host-associated > Annelida > Digestive...
GTCGACAAACTGGTCAAAGTCCACGGTAGATAGATAAAACCAGTGGTTTAATCCGTTCAAAAAACTCAGCAAATCCTCCAACAAGCAGTACGAAATCGTCATATCCACATGCTCCAGAACACAAGCTTTCCAATGGTATACGTTGGAAGTAGTAATATAGAAGATAACCGCTTAAAACACTAAATAAAAGCAAGGATATAAACACATGACTGCTGCCTACAACGGCGCTGAACAATTCTCTTTCACAAATCATTCCCCGACATTATATAGTTTTGCCGTACACGCTGTCGTGGTCTCAGTAATAGTTCACTATTTGAGCCACGCTAAAAATCATGATTGATTGATTGATTGATTGATTGAAAACATTTAGCGGCCAAGCTCCGTCCGGGAGCCCACTGTAGCTGGATTTAAGGAATAATGGCACGGGGAAGGAAGAAAAAGAGGCCGGAAGAATACAGTACAACCCTTTAAATTTCCTACATTTCCCTAATTTTTATTTCATGGCGTCACCAGGCGTTTGCTATCCTTTATCGATCCCCAGAAGTTCCCTTACTACTTTCTGGTTACATCTTAAAACCCCTAAAATACTTCTTAACTTTATTCCATTCCCCTTCGATACCCGTCGCGAAAATCGTCGTGTAGGAAAAAGTTTTTAATTAGTTTAGGGCCAATTTTCCACCACGATTAATCTCCCATTAACTTTAATGGGAGATTAATTATCAGTGGAAAAACCGGCCCTAGGCTATTAACATTCTGTTGATGTAGAAGCATATAGATATATTTATAGTGTAGAATTTCGACGTATAACTTCAATGAAACAGGTGCAGGCAATAGGAGCTGTCACTGCCCATAGCTTAGCTAGAATTTATAAGCATTAGCGCCGCCGCCCAGAGCTGTTCATGGGTCCATTCTGTGTGACCCGATCCAACCAACCCATCAGCTGACTGACCCAACCCAATTTAACCCACTACAAGTGGAAAACTGTGGACCCAACCGGACCCAATACAACTATCAATGGAGCTTACAGTCTAGTAGTGACGTATTTTTTATTTTTTTTAGCATTTTGGCTATAGTGGATCCAACCAACCCAACTCAATCCACCGAAAACTGAAAAATCTTGACCCAACCCGACCCAACCTATGGGCCAACCCAACCCATGGACAACTCTGTTAGCGCCTATGGGTCTGTATAGGCCTTGGTTTCTGAGAATTTCGTAAGAATAGTAATTAACTAGAATATTGGCAATTAACGTGTCAATTCCCAACCTGAAGATCGCCCGTCTTGTGCAGTTTTGACCGATGTATGAACAACAAATATGAATGCTCATTGGCTAATTACTGAACCGGAGCACCGGCTGTCAATGCTCCTCAATCAGATTGCAACTGCCCACTTTACTTGTTAGGAGGCACTTTCAGGAAACTGGCATATCAGCGCTTCCTTTGAGACGAAAGCCACGTCATGTGGAAAAGGTTCGAGAATGTCCGTTGACGGACGTCGGGGAAAGTGAGTTGGGAAAATGGACAGAAGCCTCAAAATTTACAACGATAGCTACTTGGGGTGGTTATTTGTAATGTCACCGTTATCAGGCTACTTGATTTCTAATAGTCATCACTGATGGGGCTGTCTTGTACCGTTACCGAGATATAGCGTGATACGTGAAAAATCGTAAAATTTTCCAACCCCCTGTATAATCTAGCACGTCGATCTCCACTACTGTTTGACCGCCATCTACCAAATTTGGTGAGGTATAGGCTAATAATCACTGACGAACGCTATTGTTTTCTATTTTCCTTCCACACAACGAGTGATGGCGCTTAAAGTGTTGCGGATAGAAGCGAAATTGGGCGAAATTTGGGGGTTTCGCACCTCATTTTTACCCGCAGGTATTCGTCCGTCGTCTTGTGTCTGTCTGTCACACGCCGGTATTGTGTCAAAACGGCTAAACGTAGGATCACGGAAACAACGTCATTCTAATATTCTGACGTCAACAGTCGTTGGTGGGCGATCCCCCATTCTTCCTGAAATTTGCGCTCAAAGTGACCCACCCCTTTCGAAAACAACGATTTCGACGAATATTCGCTTATAGCGCCTCAATCATGAGAGCTAGCGAAAATGTTTAATTAGCACTAATAGGAAGTCGACCACGAACTTTCCAACGAGCCATATATAAACCGTGTACGTTACCCCTAAGTCCCCCAAAGGGTAGCACAAAACGCGATTTTGCTGTTGTTGTCGGTAAAATTCATATTTTGTCGAAAGAAGTCTGTTACAAAGTTTCTTTTTGTTAAAACGTTCAGCTGCCACGTTATAGCTACATCATTCCCCTATCTAACGGTCCGTAGATGGATTGCGATGTCCCCATCTACCCTAAAATTTGCGCTCAAAGTGACCCACCCTTCAGAAAACGCCAATTTCCACAGATTTCGCTTAATATTGCCGCAGCTGTGAGAGCTAGCGAAAAAATTCAATTGTTACTAGGAAGTCGTCATGCACTTTCCATCGAGCCATAGATAAGCCCTGTGCGTTACCTCTAAGTCCCCCAGAAGGTGGCTCAAATCGAGAATTTTTACATTTGGTGTTGACTTTAATCTTCGTTTCAGGTAGGCCTAATCATAGACACTTCAAATTTGGTATGTGGGTTGAACACAGCAAGTCCCAGCCCACAGATGACAAACCGTCCATGAAATGGGCGTGGTCACTGTCACGTGACTTGTTTAACTGTTGCAAAGTAAGCTATAATATCTCGAAAACGGTACAAGATACCCTCATAGTTTCTATTACGTTGGAATAGGAAGTAGTCGTATGCGCTGTATCGATTATGTATGTTGCCGACGACCTTGGGTGACCTCTAACCACTTTAAAACACTCCGTGATCGGAGTCGGGCGGGGGCAGTCCGATCGGTAGCAGTCCGAGCGGTGGCAGTCCGAACGTCGCTGAACTCGAGAGCGCAAAATCGGCCGAAACACGAAATTTGGATCAACTTTGAGGGCGACCCCTGGCGAGTTGGGGCAAACATCGAACAATAACCCAGCTCATGGCACATTAGGGTATATTGGTGATAATATGGCGCAAGAACCAGATCGATATCTATTATCAGTTTTCCGTACGACCCTGCACCGTTTTTGTCCTCTAAATCGAGTTCGCAAATTTGAGAATTTTCAAAAAATTCTCCCTCCCCAACCCCTTGGCCAAAAAGTCTGAAATTTGGCATATTAGTGGGGGGTGGTAGGCCAGCTGAGATCACGCTTGTCCTCCCACACCTAGTAACGGTCTTCGCGATGCCACGCCCATCTCCGCGGTCGCCATGACAGCGTTTCCGAGAAATATCTCACTTTTTGTAACTTTTCGACGTCCTCGCGGATGGATAAAAAACGCGTGTCTCCCACGAAACCTCGCTTCTTTCGCGTCGGTGCAGTGAAATGAACTGAAAACTTCGTTCTGACGTACGTACGACTAAAACGCGCGCACTTGTTCAGTAGGCTATTACGCAGTTCATCGCGTGTTGTTCTGCGACGTAGTCTGAGTTGCTGTCACTTCAATGAAGGACACTGCTACTTGGAATAACGAGTTCTGTCCACTTTCTCATTGAAGCACTCGTATATTCTGTATATTCTATATTTAGTTAGCCTATACCGTCAGTGGCGTAACTTTGGTCTGAAAAGCGGGAAGGACCAAGTAGAGGTGTACTTATAAAGTGGGGGTTCGTCCCCCCACTTCAAAAAGTGAGGGTCCGGGTCCCTCTTCCCCCTGAAATTACGCCTATGGTTACCGTACTGCTTCGCGGTGGTTGTCACACTGCGGCATTATTGTATCGACGTCTGAAACTGTCTGACTGTCACCGCCAGCCGCTGCGCTGTGACGGTCTTGCGGCGTTGTCCGACGCTGCCTGTCGGTAGAGTCGACCGTCCGGACACCGGTTCCACGTCGCCGCCACCGTTCAGACGAGTTCTGAGTACTCCGACCGTGGCGACTGTGGACGTACTCCGTTGTGCGTAGACGTTCGCCGCTCGGCGCCGCGTAGCTGGTCACCGCCGTTCGCCGAGCGACCATCGTCTGAAGTCGATTACAGGCCGAGGCTGTTCGTCGACTCCCCACCGGAAGTGGTCGCCATCAGCGCCCACCGACTGTCACGCCGCTTTCACGACACCGCCGTCGAGGAAGACGGAAGGGAAGAGAAGGGTGTTGGTGTTGGCATCAGTCCCAATTTATCTCAGCACTCTAAATTTCTGGGGTCTTGGGGCAGCTTGTTTGTTCTGTGTTAAACACCGCTTTGGGTATTCTAAGAGGAATTTTTCGGACTGTTGTAAAGCGCTATAAGATCGACAATAGGCTGTCGTATAGAGTATGGCTCAGCGTTATTATTTACATGGTAGGAGCTGCATCATGTCCGCTTCCGATACTCTTGTAAGTTGTAACCGCAGGAATAAATGTTCTACTGACTAATTTAGCTAGAGCTCAGCAGGTAGACCCATCACTCCCAGTAACGTCGGACGTGGAGAAGATAAACACCTCCAACACCACCACTACACAGTAGGCCTGTCTACCGATTTGGTCGCCCAGCCGACGGCGGAATCCTCGAATTACACATTAAAAGCCATTTTGTGGCCGGGCTGCCGGACCCACTAAGGTTGAGGGAACTTAGTGCACCCCAGATCCCTTAGCTAAATTTCATGGATAAAGACATGGCGATACGATACGATATATTTACATGCGCTCAAAAGCTGACGATATGGCCAGCTTATAGTCTAGCGCATGGCACAGAAACGGAAAATAATGAAAAAACTACAAACAAAAACCGAGTAGCTCAGAAGAAACGGTCCGGGCAAAAGTCCGTGAAGGCAGTCCGGGAGGAAAAAGAAAGGGGAAGGAAAGGGAGGGTGAAAGGATAGGGTAAAGGGCGGGTATACTTTAAGGTGGAAGGGTGGGAGTAATGGAGAAGTCGGATAGTGAAAGGGAAGAGGAAATGGGGGAATTAGGCTAAGGGAAAAGGAGGGGTTTATCCCCTCCAAAATGAAGGTCTTGATATCGAGGATGCACTGGGTAACCCCGTTGTATATATAGCACGATACAGCGCATGTCTGTGCGGAAATGATATTCTCATAGTCCTGCTGTAGAAATAAAGAAAAGAAAAGAAATTGCAGTTACCGCGAATTTGACGAACTGGCTTCATGACATGAAATGGCGAGGCATATGGGTCAAATAAATCTCAAATTTTCCTTTTCAACGTGTGTTTCGCGTCAAAACGCGCACAGTCTTTTTCGCCGGCTTCCATGGCATGGATTTCGGTGGTCTGGTAAGTACGTGCAAGTCGATGAGCGCTAGACTCGCCATGTGGGCCCGTTTGACAGTAGAAAGCGTGACTGGCTGACGGCGACGTTGGGCGGGCGTCACGCACACACGATCTGCATCACGCCTATGACTACCCATCTGTGACGAAACCACGTCTGTCGACCGTGCAGTTAAGAACCTCGCCTTCATTACAGCTAGGCATAATAATCACGCTCGGCCGCCGAAAACACGTTGTGACCGGTTGTGGAAGTATTCTACGTTACTTTCCCACTGCAGGTCGGCACTGCTATTTTATTATCACTTTTTGTTTCTAGGCTGCCAAAATAATATAAATGATACCCAAGTTGTAAAAGTGATAATAGCTTACATTAAATTCTAAAATATGATCGAATTTATCGATTTCGGAGGACTGAGCTGTTTCTTATGTTGCTAGATAGGCTTAAATACGGAATAAATACTGGTGTAGAAAGAGTTCAAGAGACTCCCAGTTTATCCAGTCAACGTCATATCAGTCAACTTATTTTGTGAATAAGACTGTAATAAAGCCTACCTTATGATAACGATTAATCTGTAAACGATTGGGGATTTCCTCGATTATTATTGTTATTATTTTTATTATTTAGGCTAATTAATAATGATTAACGACTATAATTATTAACTTATTACCCGTTCACTGGCGAAAGCAGTTGTAAAAATTAGGTACGAAACGACTAGATGAATCAAGAAATGTTCGTAGACATTAGATGACTGTATAGAAGTTTTGGCATTAAACTAAAAACAGGCCAGATACGAATTAGAACGTGAAGATTACTCCCCCTCAGTCAGCGCATACACTCAGACATCATACTTCGCCAACGGTACCGCCATCTGGCGAATTCGACTAAATATAACGTCGTGTTTGAATCTGGCCCGTTGGCCTCATTATGTGAAAATATGACGACATTAACAAACCGGAAGTACACAACATGTTGCATGGTCGTCAGAGGAGGACCAAGCCGCGACCACACCGGTAACAGGTGTACAGAAAATTTCATGAAATTTGGACATGTAGTTTTTGAAATTTAATATGCGAACGAACAGACACACGTACAGAAACGCGGATCGCAATACCTCTCCCACCTATAGCCGCAGACGAAGTAATCATTGCGGGTGTGCATTAACACGGGCTACAGTCTACTACTTTAAGATCATTTCTGCATTTTGTTTTGCGCATGTAATTTCTGGAGTCGGATAGATTTGCGTTTATAGCATAGGCTAATAGGCTACAGGCAGTGTCATTTCTTGTACAACGTGGCTGAACAAAACACGCCTATGCGTCGCCTATAGGCCTGTTGTTTGTGGACGCGTTAAAGTCTCGAGATCAGAGTCAATAGAGTGGTTTTGAGACCCAGATTTTTGGTCTCGTTTTTGACGGTTTGGTCTCGTCTAACATCACTAATTGGTTGCCTGATCTTGATTTTCTTGCGTCCGTCGATGACGGCGGTGTGTTAGCTATAAATTAGACCTATTGTTACCCGCGCGGCGCTAGCGATGCGCGGGTATTATCCATCATCGTGTGTATATGTGTGTGTGTCTGTCTGTGTGTCACACGCCGGTATTGTATCAAAACGGCTAAACGTAGGATCACGCAAACAACGCCACGTGATAGCCCAGGGACTGTAGTTTTCTGACGCCAAGAGTCGTTGGTGGATGACCCCCTTCTGTCTGAAATTAGCGCTTAAAGTGACCCCCCTTGAAAACCACAATTTCGACAAATATCCGTTCATAGCGCCTCAACCGTGAGAGCTGGCGAAAAAAGTTCAATTAGCACTAATAGGAAGTCGACCACGCGATTTTCAACGAGCCATAGATCAACCGTATACGTTACCCCTACGTTCAACATCAGCTTTAATTTATTCCGAAAGCATTGGGATGTAGTAACATTAGAGAGATTATTGGGTAGACGATTCCATAGTTGAGTTCCCTTATATCTCAATATTCGCTCTCCAAATCTAGTGTTAACATGGGTTAAATAAAGTTTGGACTTAGTCCCAGCCTACGGTCGACAAATTGTCCCTGAAAGGGGCGTGGTCACTATCACGTGATCTCTTTAATTTTTGGACAATAAACGATAATATGTCGAAAATGGTACAAGATAGCATCATAGTTTCTGTTAAGTTCGAATAGTTTAGTTATGCGCTCTATCAAATGGTTATGTTGCCGGTGACCTTGGGTGACCCCAAACCACCGTAAACCACCTCAATTTCTACATTTTGCGTTGCCTTATGCATCTTCGTAATTGGTGATCGCAAGGATTTCAAATTTGATGTACAAGTTAAATGTGCATGTCACAGCCTACGGACGACAAACCGTCCCTGATATGGGCGTGGTCAGGTCATAATTGTGACCCATTGATAATTTTGGGGGCTCCAATTATACTACTGGAACGGCTGGACCTAAAGGCGTCAAATCTTGTACACAGGTAGGCTATATCAATTCTACCAACAGGATGACATATCACCAAAAGAGGGTTGGTTATGGTCACTTGACTGTTTTTAAATGTCGTGATGCAGCGCGTCGCGCGGGTTTGTCATCGACAGCTGAGCTACTTGTGTTACATAGTATTCGTTGTTTGGTCTAGACCTTGTGCACGCATCTTGCTGGCCTGCAGTGCAATAATTAGAGCGTAGTCTACAGAACTGGTGGTATTTCTGGCAGCACTAAATGAGCAAAATAACGTCAATGCCTCCAGCATAACTAACTATAGTCGACATCATAACTATAGAAAACGTAATGCATCAGTCACCGAGCCGCTGCAACACCAACAGCATGGCCAGCTACATGTACATCCCACCTCTATTGGCGTGCGTGATGTACGCTTACATGCCAGATTTAGGCTTAATCGCTACATACACTCGCACATGCGGGCAAAAAACCACTGAAACCGCGATATTTGCCAAATTTGCAAGTTGGGGGCCCGTATTCACCCCATTTTCCGATCTCGGTCAAATTCGGCACGAAAAGGGATCCGTGGTGTACTCTACCATGCCACATTTCACCGTTATCGGTATACGGTATATTCTGTCTCCCATGGACGAAAAAACAAATTTTACCGCATTTTCAACTTCAACATTCTGTGGTGGCACCACTAGCGTCACAGAGAGAAAGTTGAACGCAGGTGCACAACTGCAAACTTTCCCATAGCTAACGGTACCAAAACCGTTTCTATAATCCAACGCGTTGACGCCGTTGACGGCGAAGTGGCGTTCACAAGCTTTGTCGTTCGAAAGTCCGAATCCCACCGTGATCGGCACGGCCGAGTTTTCGTGGGACCACCATCACCATCATCATTATCACCATCGTCTGTGCCATTCTTGCACCTCTAGAACGTGTTCGCATCCGACATAAATTTTCGACGCTAGGGGCACTGAAAATATGGGGGAAACGCACCCCGATAGGACAGGAAAGGGTTAAACCCCATAACTCCGAATCCACTCGAGCGAATCCGCCTAAATTTTAATTGATGACATATGCCTAATATGAAAGCTGTCAACAAGCCCTGAAAATTTCGTAACAATCGCCCACTGAAAACCCCATGCAGGGCATTTGAATATCTAGAAATTGTGTAAAATTTTCAGTTTTTGGGCCCAAGCCCTCACTTGGGCCCTGCACTGATAAGGGTGAAATATGGCATGCATGCGATGTGGCCTAAAAGGTAAAGGTGCCATACCCTACAGGAGCGGCAGCTTATCTCCATTTCGGAAACCACAAACTTTGACGCATTACCGATGCGTCGCCAGACTTACTGTTAGCTTCCTAACTGCACAGCACTGCCAGTGCCCTTAGGCCGGTAGCCATTTCTCGACCACCCATCTCAGTACTAAACTAACTCAGCGTAGAGTAATTTCGTTGATGCGATCGTCGCCGTTGTGAGCAGGCCTAACAGCAATTAGTGGCTGTTATGGTGGGTGAAGTAGTTGTCCATTAACAGTGCTATTATATTTACAGCATTTGTCGTTTATTCTTTCTCAGTTCGTAGGCCCGTAATTGCTGCAAATGGATTGCAAATGCGGGGAAATCTGCTTCAAGTTGGTTTCGATGATCTTCGGCCAAGATTGTATTTGGTCTTGGAACGTTTTGAGTACCAGTAACTAATGCATTTTTAACGACGTTCTGGCGTGACTGAGAAATTGCAGTGAAATAACTAGCCCGAATGTCAATGATTGGACTATTAACATCAGTAGCGCGACCTCTACTGCCGAGTGCTGAGCTGTGATCGATTTATTCTCATTCGTCAGCTTGTGATGTGTGTAGCTTAGACGATTAAATAGTAGTAAGTCACAAATCTTCGAGATCAAGACTCTATTCATGCAAGCCAAGATTTGTATCAAACTTCCAACATAGCCGAAATATAGGTCCTCTACGATACGATACATTACGCAACCTAACAGACTCGATTAGAACAAGAACTAAAAGGACTAAACTGCCAGAAAACTGTTGCTGCTGTGCTGCCGTTCGCCTTTTTGTTTCAGCTCCGCAACCCAGCAGCTTCCTGTTGGTGAAGCTAACTCATAGTCATAGGTAGGCGCCATGAAAATTACTTACGGACCCATAATGCTTCCTGCATATCGACTGACTAAAATAACACTAACCACACAGCACAAACGTTGATCAACGTCTTCACGTTAGATCACTGCTGACGCTTACCATCATGGTGGACGGCTAGCGACCGTGGAAAACAAAATTGTGATAAGATAAGAGAGAACAGTGACGACTGGATATGACACATGTCGCACTCATTGTCACATCACACACGTATTGTGCGAGAATTATTCATGTTTCAGTACATTGTTCATAACTCTCACAATGACAATAACTATAACCATCTGGCACCTTTGACGAATGGTCATAAATAGAATTCACCTTTCCACGTACCGACAGTTAGCTGCTCTCTGCGTACACAATACCGTTCTCTAACCACAGCAACAGAGAGACAGTTCCTGGCAGTTCTAGTTCTAGTTCTAGTTCTAATCGAGTCTGTTAAGTTGGGTAATGTATCGTAGCGGTGTATGTCTGTCCGTCGGATGTTCGTCACACGCTGGTATTGTATAGAAATAACTCAAATCAGTCATCATGCATACACCATCAACGCTAAATGGTGGACGAAGGAATTCAGTTTTCTCATGGCAAAGGTCATGTGGGTACCGTATACAAGTCAAGTGAAAAAATTTACAATATTCGACCAATATCTCAGAAAGCATACGAGATAATTATAGAACATAAACAATCTGTCGAATGTCGAAACTAACGATAACCCGGAAAATTTATCTCTCACTTTATTGTAGTTTATTGGCACGTCTTTGTGCATGTCTCTGTGGACGAACTTCGGACTTTACGCAATCCACGATCTTGATCAATGTTCGCCCTATAACACTATCGTATTCTGCGTAGCTCTACATGTAGGCATACGGTGTTGACGCGCGATAAAAAATGGAACGAGGGGTATACTTCGCAGATGTCTCTGCGAGGATCCAAAACTCGGGTTCGCCTTGACTGACTGTCGCCTTTACAACGATGCAGTAATATTCCACGGCCCAAATAAAACCGAAAGTAAATTCAGTAGCACACAAATAACTAGCCAAAATTTGAATATGAACGCCTCTATATAGCGCTATATATAGCTTGCGCGTATAGGCTCAGATATATAGCTTGCATTTTGTTGTCTGTAGAGTCGGCCGACGAACAATGGAACTGCATCGGCAAATCCTGAGAGTCGTCGGCTGTTGCCTGATGTGTCTGGTCTTCGTTGTTGATGCACAGATAATCACGGGTAAAAGCCAGTTCATACAGTGTATAATGCATGAGAGACCAAACGGAAAATTAACAATAACAACTAAAATTAAAACAAGAACTCATCAGGAGATGAGATAGCGAACGTGAACTTTTTAACGACGATATCGCACACACGTAGGCCTATTTCAAAATACCGAAAAAGAGACAAACCTACTTCGTTTAACAAATTAGACGATAGATAGGCAAGTACTGCGCATGAAGTCTTGAACTTTAGCATCTGCTACAGAATTTCCACCCCGCAGTTATATAATATACCGGTGGCGTCGCGCGGTCCCTCTGCAGACGTTTACTACTAGACATAGTATTCGTAAATTGTCCATAGTTATGGTTTTGTCAACCACTT
>Ga0209780_1003753_pt1 | contig 11463 bp, 6 predicted proteins | sample WorMetexBAHAMAS2_FD_187384 | JGI IMG/M metagenome (GOLD analysis project Ga0209780, IMG submission 187384) | Marine gutless worms symbiont microbial communities from Max Planck institute for Marine Microbiology, Germany - Inanidrilus exumae... | ecosystem: Host-associated > Annelida > Digestive...
ATTTATAACATCGGTGGATTATTTTCACAATGCTATTGGACGGATTTTCACACGTTCTAACGTTCGTTGTTATATTCAAACATGTTGTTTGTAGGCCGCATTCTATGGTGTGTCTGGAGTACTGCCAAAGGATGAGGCCCTGGAGTTGCTGAAAAACTCCATCTCGGAGCAGTATGCTCGCAAGGGTCCGGAGGTGGTTGGCAAGAACCACAAAGCCGTCGACGTTACCCTGGAGAACCTGAAGCGCATTGAATACCCGGCGTCGTGGATGAGCGCAACAACTGGCGGTCGTCGACCAGGAAACGAGGTGTTTGAACGACCGGACTTTGTCAAGTCGGTGATGGATCCCGTCCTTGCGCTGGAGGGTGACAAACTTCCGGTGAGCACGTTCGAGCCCGGCGGCTACCAGCCAATCGGCACGACGATGTACGAGAAGCGTGGAATCGCACCCGCGATCCCAGTCTGGAAACCGGACGCCTGCACCCAGTGCAATTACTGTGCCATTGTTTGTCCGCACGCCGTCATTCGGCCGTTCCTTCTCGACAAGGGGGAGCAGAAGGCCGCACCAGAAGGGTTCGAGGCACGCCGCGCCAAAGGTGGATCGGAGGTTGGTGGCTACCACTACACGATCCAGGTTTCACCGTTCGACTGCACCGGTTGTGAAGTGTGTGTGGAAAGTTGCCCGGACGATGCACTCTACATGGCACCATTCAAGGAGGTTGCCGAAAAGTATAGTCCACACTGGGATTATGCTATCCAGCTGCCGGAGCGTGCCGAGGTCGGTGACAAGTACTCGGTGAAAGGCAGCCAGTTTCTGAAGCCGCTGTTCGAGTTCTCCGGTGCTTGTGCCGGATGCGGCGAGACGCCGTATCTCAAGCTAGCCACCCAGCTTTTTGGCGACCGTATGGTGATCGCAAACGCCTCTGGCTGCTCTTCTGTATGGGGTGGAACGTCGACGACCATTCCATTCACCAGAAACAAGGACGGACACGGACCAGCATGGGGACGCTCGCTGTTTGAAGACAACGCCGAGTACGGCTTTGGAATGATGCTGGCGACCCGACAGCGCCGTCAGAAACTGCTCCAGGATATGACGACGATTTTAGTCGAGATGAAGCTGCCGGATGATGTCAAGAGTGCATTCAAGGACTGGATCGAGAACTACGAGAATCCAGACAAGTGTCAGCAGGCGGCGATTGAGATCGAGTTGGCGCTGAAACGGATGGGTCCGGATCTTGATCCGCGCCTCGCCGCGATTCTGGAGCAGAGTGAGATGCTGAGAACGCAGTCGCACTGGATGGTTGGTGGCGACGGCTGGGCATACGACATCGGATACGGCGGCCTTGACCACGTGCTGGCACGCGGCGAGAACGTCAACATTCTTGTTCTCGACACTGAGATGTACTCGAACACCGGAGGCCAGGTATCGAAAGCCACGCAGATGGCGACCGTGACCAAATACGCCACCCACGGCAAGCGACAGGTTAAGAAGGACCTCGGCCTCTGTGCGATGCAGTATGAGAATGTGTACGTTGCGTCGGTGGCGCTTGGCGCGAACATGAACCAGTGCGTGCAGGCGTTCAAGGAGGCGGAACACTATCCAGGCACCTCACTCCTTATTGCCTACTCTCCCTGCATTGACTGGGGAATTGAGATGAAGAATATGATGAACGAACAAAAGGAGGCAGTTGATAGCGGTTACTGGACGCTGTACCGCTACGACCCACGACGTGTCGAGAAGGGAGCGAACCCGTTCCAGCTGGACTCGAAGAAGATCAAGTACGACCTGATGCAGTTCCTTGGTGGTCAGAACCGCTTTGAGCAGCTGCGGCGAGCAGACACGGAAACGGCCGAGCAGCTGCAGCAGGGTCTGCGGCGCGACATGCACTCGCGGCACGACAAGTTTGTGAAGCTGGCCATGGACGATTTTGAGATGCTGGAACATCTGAAGAAGCAGCTCGGAGAAGAAGTCGTCGGTGGTAGCGTGATGGTCCTCTATGGATCGGAAACTGGCACAGCTGCGGGTCTGGCTCAGGTACGGTAACTGCTAGTGAACTTGACTATTTGCCCCCGCCAACAGCAGTTGCGGGGGGTAGGGTTATCACCAGCGTTTGTGTGTCGTCTGCTTTTCTGCACATTATCCGGAAAAAAACCTGCTGCAGTTAGGATCACCAAACCTCACATAGAAATATTCCACCATGCGTCCTGGAAAACTGTTTATTTTGGAGTCAAAAGGTCACAGCTCATGGTCATAAATAACAAAAAAAAACAGTGCCAGCATACATTTTTGCACTCTTGTGAGTGCTGTTTTCTTCTAGTTTGTGATTGTGTTAAGTTACACACATTGATAAGCATAACTCTGGTAGCGGCAAACGTGAATGTCTACAGCTCTTTGTGATTCACATCTTCAGTATGAAAGCTGATAGAGGTGGATAGGTTTAAATTGATAATTTTCGACCAGAATCTTGCTACATCTCAGAAACGGTGCAAGGTAGGGACATAGTTACTATGGAACACTAATAGGAACTCGTATGCACTTCAAGTTTTGTGTAATGATCGATACAGAGGAGTACAAGTGCATGCATGATTTATTAGACCCAAAAGGGTGTGTTAAGAGTCACATGTCCTCAACTCCCATAGCTAACGAAACATTGCACGAATTTACTTTCTAAGAGACGCGTGTCGTGCGGTCCCTTTGTGGTAGCTGAGCTTCTTGTTCTACAGCGCAGCAGTTCCATGCCGTAGATTTAGCTGGCCGCATCTTAGCGTTTTAGTACAGTGCATGTGAGTAACGGTTTTTAATCGATCCTGAACACATCTTTAAAACCTCAGCCACCGTGAACTTAAGTACAGCTGCGTTAGTGAGTGTACTTTTCTTTAAAAAATGTTCGGTTTGGTGACTAGGTGTGGGCAAATGAGTTCAAACGTCGCGGCATTCGTGCCAAGTGCATGGCAATGGACGACGTCGACTTTGACGAGGTGGCTAAACAGGAGCAGGTGTTCTGCATCGTGGCAACGTGTGGCCAGGGCGAGTTCCCGGGCAACTGCCGTGACTTCTGGAAGTCCCTCTCCGACGACAGTCTACCGAACGACTTGTACGCCAATACCAAATTTGCCATCTTCGGCCTCGGCGACAGCTCCTACGTCTACTTCAACGAGGCCGCAAAGAAGTTCCACGATCGTTTCCAGGAGCTAGGTGGAAAGGTGGTTTCCAGTCTCGGCCTTGGAGACGAGAAGGATGAGGAGCATTACGAGACCAAGTGGAACGAATGGCTTCCGGAATTGTGGAATGAACTTGGAACACCCCCGCCGTCAATGGAGCTTCTCCCACCGTCTTACTCGGTTTCAGTCGAAGACAAGGCAACGACTGCAGTTCCTCACGTCATTGTTCCACCTGGTACGTGGACGTAACTTGCTCATAAAACTGTTTTGATTAGATTTTGTTAATGGGCATATTATTTTTGGTTAATGTGCGGTCAGTTTTACGGATGTTCAAAATGGATAATTTACTGTCCGGATGTCCATTTACCGGATATTAAATTATCCAGTTATTTATCCGGACACCAATATGGTGGCTGGAAACTGTCATGCAAAGTTTAACTGGAGTAGCTTCCCCCTATTTGGGTGAATGGGAGGTAGCAGCCTCACATTAGGACATTCCTCGTTCTATCACGCGGTCACTGTATGTGACTAGTCGAGTTGAGGGTAGCCCACACACCAAAAATGAGCTTGATCCGTTCAGGTGCTTTGCCACAGCCCACAATCCATGTACGTTACAGACAGATGGACAGATGGATGTACTGTGGCACAGACCCGACGCAGACAGTCGACCAAAATTGGAAAAAGCAACACAAAAATGAAAATGCAGTCTACTGTATGGATGTACGCAGAATGCAAATGTCTGAGATGTTCAGCAGTTCTTATGGACACTACTCCAGACCCGATACGTAACTGCTTGCGTTGTCTATTACGTCATCAATCACAGGCAGCTACCAGCTGCTAAGGTGTTCCCGCCTGGAATCGCTAATCATTATACGTGTTCGTATTCGTAATCGTTACAGTAACGCTGATGAAGAAAACTATGAAAAATGCGTGAATGCAGTTGCTTTAATTTTTTGTCGACTGTTAATACTTAATAGTTAATACTTCAGTTATTAAATACTACAAGATGGCAGATACGGATAATTAAACGGATAATAAATTGTTCGGATATCCGTGAACATCGCTACTCAGTTTGAAGGTCACTTAAGTGTTACTGCCACTTTGGCAGCCAAAATGTGTCTTGGAGAATCCAAGTTTTTCAAACACGTCAAGTCGTGTAATGTGTAACGCTTGCTACAAGTATGCATGCTTGAAATCCCATTTCTTAAAGAACTTTTGTTAATGGCTATTGAAAACAGTTACCTATGCCGACACTAGTTGCTTGGGTGTTTGTCTGTCTGTTTTTCCACGCGATGCTCAAAAACCAACGGCACTAGGATACCAAACTTGACGCAGAAATATTTCACCACAAGTCCTGGAAAGCCATTTATTTTAGGTTTATAGGGTCGAAGGTCAAGGTCAAGAGACAAAAGACTCATTGCTGGCATGGGTCATGGTGCTGTTGCTGGCTTCTTATAGTTACTTATAGTTTGAATATGAAAATATTTAGCTACATTCAGCAACGCAAATTGTAACTGGACTCGTGAGGGAAGGGGCGCTGGTTACTTTATGGCAGTTGATGCCAGTACCCCAACATGTGCTTTTCGTTTACTTTGTTAGCATCTGTGACTCTGTATAGAGACTAAACTCCTCCCGATGGTGAAGAACTTTGTGATGACGCCACCGGATTACGACCGCGACATCCGTCATTACGAGTTTGACATTCACGGACTTGGAATGCCGTACAGTCCCGGTGACTGTCTTGGTACGTAGTCAGAATGTGTTAATGTAAAAACTATGTAACTTTAATGATTAATTGTGGAAGACTAGACTGGATATATTGGTACTGGCCGAGGGGCGGTGATGCTCTGCGGCTGGGAAGGAAACCGCAAACCTGGCGGTAGGTAATGGCAGCCTACCACTGGGTGGATGACTTATATTCTGCGGGCTGACTGCCTGTACACTAGGATCAGCTCTGGGCCCAACTCTCTGTAATGAGTATGGGTAGCCTTTTAGACTGGATATAAAAAAGGAAATAGTAGAAAGTAGAAAGTGGTAATTAATTAAAACTGTTTCATGTCTATGAAGCTGTGGCGATGATGAAGATAACTCCCAGTGTCCTCTCTGTAATACATATATACTAGCTGCATTCTGCACTCAGTAAAACTGCTGCAGTAAAATTGTCCAGTTTTTAATGCGGGGTGCCGACGAACACAAATTAACCTGCGTATATTGGCTGCACAATGACAGTTTAACAAATGCTCAAACTGCATAGAATATAGGTAATAAAATATTTAACAAAAATTGGTGAAAATGTATTCCGGATAATGCAAGGCTGGTTGGTTGGTTAGGGTTTAACTGCACTTTCAACACAATTCAGGTGATACCGCACCTTTAATGTAGAACTGTATTTTAAATACTAGAATTTAATAGGGATTAATTATGTGTTCCCTCCAGTGCTTTGATGATGATGGCTGAGCAACAGGAAATGCATTTGGCCCTATAAAAACCTATGCCACTTATTCCCAGATGCCTCTCCTAGGCAAGGTGGAGAAAAACTAGGCCAGGTGGAGAAAATAAAAGTCAACTGGCTAATGGAAAATGCACAATAAAACGGAAGACCATTGGTTCTCCGCAGAAGAAAATGTAGTTATTTGGTTATGTTTGCAGGTATATACCCGCACAACAACAAGGAGGAGGTGTTGAAGTGGTGTGCCGATTACGGCATTGACCACCATTCCGTTCTCAAACTGTCTGATCTCCAGGACCGCAAGCAACCCCTTCCTCCCGTGGTCACCGTCGGCCAGCTGTTCACCGAAGTCCTCGACATCTTCGGAAAGCCGCCGCGCCGGTTCTATGAGACTCTGCAGATGGCAGCAAAGGAGGAAAGCGAGCGCGTGGAGCTAGAGTACTTCCTGAGCAAGGATGGCAAAGATAAGCTAAAGGAGCTGCAGAAGGAGACGCCAACATATGCTGACCTACTGCACATGTTCCCTTCGTCTCATCTGTCACTGGAGTACCTGCTGGATCACATCCCGCGCATAAAGCCGCGTCTTTACTCGATTGCATCGTCGCACGAGATGCACAAGGACAGCGTCCACCTCTGTATTGTCAAAGATGACTGGGTGACTCCATCAGGAAAACAGCGCCACGGTCTCTGTACTCGCTACCTGGCCGGTCTCTCTCTCGGAGCAACACCGGATCTCGTTTCCGGAAAGATGAACGCAGCCGGAATCACGATCCCGGACACGCACTCACTTCCTTGCGTCATGGTTGGCCTGGGGACCGGCATCGCGCCGTTCCGTGCTATGGTAGAGGATCGAGAGATGGCGCGCCTTCGTGGAGAAACTATCGGACCGATGGCGCTCTTCTTCGGCGCAAGACACAGACGCACCGACTTCACGTACGGTGACGAGTTTGAGGAATATCACTCTGGAGGCAAGGGTATCTTGTCCCTGCTCAGCTGTGCGTTCTCCCGCGACCAGAAGCACAAAATCTACGTCCAGGATCGCATCGGCGAGAACCCAGAACTCATCTACGACTATCTGGGTAAGAAGAACGGATACTTCTACCTCTGCGGACCAGCCGGCAACGTGCCCCCGGCCGTCCGCAAGGCTGTCGTCAACGCGTTTGTGAAGTGTGGCGGTCACAGCGAAGAGGAAGCCGACAAGATCGTTACCCAGATGCAGATCGAGGGCAGATACAACGTGGAGGCATGGTAGACAAGTCGCCTGGAATCTGACAAAACCATAAACGTACGTCTGGCGTCTGAAAACCAGACCAGTGATACATTGTATAGGATCGTTTGAGTGAGGTCATGACTGTGCGCCGGTGACTTTTTGCCGTTAAGTTTAGGAACTTATTTTCTGCGTGATTTGTTGGCTGTTTCGGAACAGGTTGCACATGTGTTGGCGGAAACATTTTCCGTCGTTTTAATCCAGGGAATATGACCGGTTGTTGTCGTTCTACAACTCTAAGAACAATTCCAAAAATGGATCGTGTTGCTGACCCTGTTTTGTCAAGACCTTGTTTTCTCACTGTGCTTAACTTCTGTGTATTTTAGCTCGTTCAGACCAACTCGCGTGTGTGTGTTGGCAGAAGTATTTTCCATTCTTTTATCCAGGGAACACGACCAATGTAATGCATTCTAAATCATTACGAATAATGCCAGATGGAGTGTTTTTTTCTTTGTTGCGGACCCACCTCACTATTTTGTTAAAGCTTTGCTTTTCAGATTGCATGGAGTGTTAAGTTATCGTTGAATGTCTATACAATGTGCAGCTAGGATCACGTCACACTTTCCTAAATGCTTCGATGTCAGCTTGTGCATTAACGTCTGCTGCAATTTGCTTACATGCGGTAAAATACATCTGCTGAATTTAAGCATTTAAGAGTTAAGATTTATGCAGTCATTTAAAGCAGCTGGTACAGGCCCCACTGTAGGCCTATTTCTTACATTTACAGTACAGCGAAAACCGGTGTTTGGTTTTATTAAGGACTTGTTATTTATGATATTCTGTCGGTACTGGATGCATGTGTGTTGCATTATCCCGAAATAATTTTCCTAATTGTGACTTAATTAACTCAGTCTAAATCTACTTTTGTTATTGTAGTTTCCTTTTTGAAAATTATCTTACTCTAAGAATTAATCCCCTATATTAAATTTTAATATTAACAATAACAGTATAGTACTTTCTACCTTAAAGGTGCAATATGACCTGAATTGTGTTGAAAGTGCCACGAAACCCCAACGAACCAGCCTTGCATTATCCTATATACATTTTCAAGATTTTTTGTTAACTCTATTACCTATATTTTGTGTAGTTAGTGAGTTTTGTTGAACTATATGAGCTTGTATTTCGTGAAAATTTATACGTAAAGATACAAACATGAAATTTGATCGTTTCAGCTGGTAATTTTTCCGTCTCTTTATGGAATATATGCTGTTTTTTATGCTGATACACTGTTAAAATATTTGTTTTGTTTTGTTTATCGAAATTATTTTGTTTGTTTGTTGCGATATTCCAGTTCTGATGACTAATTGGAGTGAATCTTGTAGGAAATGAGCACAGGTGCATCTTTTGCAATTAGTTTACCAGTTTTTCTGGTCACTTTTGACAGAATCTGACTGACATTTGTGATAGTTTAGAATTATTTCTTGGAGTAGTTGATTTAGTTTATTATCACCTTTACTTTACATAATTTGCGGGATACTATTTAGTTACCATTTGCGGACTACGTGATTATGTAATACTTGTGATGATTGATCACTTGTGTGACTTGAAGTTTCACGGTAAGCTTGATATGTGTGTGCGGCCAGTAACTACCTTTCTGATGTGTATCGGAGACATGTCAATTAACAGAGCATTCAAACTGTGTTGTGCATTTTGTTTCTTCAAGGACAACAGGGTTTTTGATCGTCTCAGATCATAGTCACCATGCAGCTTCTGAATAAGTGTTGTTTTTAGATTTGCAGTATTTACCACCATACAATCGCACCGTTTTTAATTCAGCTATATACATTAGCGAGGCTTTGAGCCATCAGTAACATTAGTCCTGTTTTGAAAAAAGATGACAATTTGGAAAATACCTACATTTGCAAAAAATAACTAACGGCTGTAAGTTAATTTACAAATACGAGTATTTTTTACCGAATATTAAAATGAGAAGGTATGCAGTATTTTGTTTACCACCAAAAAATTTTGATGCCTAACTGCAGGCGTACATTGTTACATACTTTCTGCACTAGGTCAGACTCGGTTGAGAGTAATTGTGCTAACATGACGTCACATTGTTGTATTAACAGCTCATTCATGTTTTAGAAACACATTACATTGCGCACACTGTCTTGATGTATGTACATTGTATAGTAGATTGACACGTTCGACATTCAGCCGCATAGCACATATCACGCTCTGTGTTGCCATTGGAGATGATGGTAGTCCTGGTAGTACTATACGTTTTCCAGCTTTCACACTATTCAAAACTAATTTTGTTCCAGAAAGTTTACTTTTACCACCTTAAAGGCACTATATGACCTGAATTGTGTGAAGGCGCCATTTAACCCCAATCAACCTTGTTAAATATCATTGGCAGTATATGCACAGAACACACGTTGAAATGTTTTAAACCTTATTATTGCGTTACGTTACACTATAGGTAAAACAAACTATACACTATATTGGATTATCAGTATGTGTTGGATGAGTTAGCATTCGTAAAAATTTAGAATTTTTAACCAGTAGAAAGTTAAGAGAAATGTCAGTGGACTTACAGTATGATCTAAAAATAATAATTAGCCAATAGGCTGCAGTCATGTTTGCGCTGACTAGTATTATTGTTGTCGCGGTTGACCTTTCTGAATGTTGTTAAGTGTTATTTCACTTACGTTTTTGCAGTTACGGTTCCAGTGAACTTGTGTTAGTATGGTTAATGCCATTTAGAACATTCCTAGTGATCAGTGATAGCAAGTATTCGCACAATATGTGTAGTTTTGTAGAAATTGTTAGATAGCTGTGTACAAATTGTTGTGCATCTGCTAACTACAGAGGACAAGTGGCATGAACTTTTACAATAGTTGAAATTTCGGTACGTTATAGGCTTATGCATATGACAGTTTCTGCTGATTGATACCAGATGGCAAAATTAATGTGCTTCAAGTTCTGCGCTGTTCATATTATATGTAACTATGTGATGCGGCAATAAAAAGTTCTGATTGAATTTGTGTTTGTCACGAAAACAATTTCATTAAATAGCAATCTTGGATCTGATGTGAAATCAAACAATTTACCTGAATGTGACTTATTCATGAAATCTAAATCTATTATTATTATTATTATTATTTCCTATTTGGAATTATTTTACACGAAGTCCCTGTTAAATTTTAATATTTACCATATAGTTCTTCCTTAAAGGTGCGGTATGACCTGAATTGTGTTAAAAGTGCTGTTAAACTGCAATCAACCATACAAACAATCTTAAGATTTCTGGTTATATAAGTTACAGTGAAGGCTTACGTTAGAGAATTTGCACATCAAAAACTTGTCAATAATTATTTGGCCTCGAAGCTATGCTTAGAGACAAATAGTGGAATGACTTTAGGCGCAGTTTGGCGGTGTTCACGCATTTGGCTAGAACTACGCCAAAAGTGAACCGATTTTGATGTAATCTTGGGCACTATAAGTAAATTATTGGGGGCTGGCTCTGGCAGATTTTGGGCACGATCCGCGCAGTAGGCCTAGCGGCAGTTTGGGAGGTGGGCAAAATTGCTTTGTCCACTAAATAACGCACGATTTCCCGTCGGACAAATTTTACGAAATTTGAACAGAACAACGTCGATAAGCGTCGCTATGTAAACTTTCGGAACAAAATTTTGAAATTTTCAGCGTAAGGGGTCGTTCTTTTAAAAAAACACAGAAATTCCTTTTAAAAAATTACCAGAAAAAAATACCAGGTCTCGCCACTTATAAGGCGTCATAACTCTGAATTGGTTACAGATCGACGGAAATTCACTACCAAATGATCCTTTAACGGGATGTCTAGTTATAGGCTCGAAGAGACCATCATGGAAATAATCTACGGGGAAAAACAGCTATTACTACGCTGAAAGTAAACCGATTTGGATGAAATCTGGGGCACTGTGAGCACATTGTTGGGGGCTGGCCCTGGCAGATTTTGTGCGAGATCCGCGTAGTAGCAACAGTTTGAGAGGGAGCCGATTTTTTTGGTCACAGTTGAAAATTTCAACTAACAGTTTACACCTGACAAGAGATGTGCGAAATGTGGATCCGCTAGTGAAGCTGAGACCAACGTGAATTTATGTTGAATCTTGACGAATGACAATCAGCAGATGAGAGTCATCTTGACAGCATCAACTGACACATTTCTGTACTGCCAAAATTTAATGTAGCGCACTCATGCAATCATAATCATTTGTACAACAGCAGCACGCAATACAATAACATCAAGGGTAGGCCTATAGGATTAGGATAATGTCAATGTACGTCATCAGTGCAGCGAAGATTCGTGACTACTCGCCGTCCAATTTGTAGTCCACCTTGTAATCTATCGAGGTCTCCCTCATCACCATCTCCGCTAGGATGTTGAACAAGTACAGAGAAAGGAAACAACCTTGTCGGATTCCTTTCTTAACACGAAACCGTTCTGATAGACAGTGTTTTATCCAGGCACCTTTTTGGGGGGAGGTTTTCCCCCCCAAACATCGAAACTTCCCCCAAGTATTTTCGGCCACGCCTGCCGTGAAGCTAAAAATAATGTCAATACTCGACTGACATCTCTTACTAAATGTCTCATGTTTTAATT
>Ga0209780_1003754_pt1 | contig 11463 bp, 9 predicted proteins | sample WorMetexBAHAMAS2_FD_187384 | JGI IMG/M metagenome (GOLD analysis project Ga0209780, IMG submission 187384) | Marine gutless worms symbiont microbial communities from Max Planck institute for Marine Microbiology, Germany - Inanidrilus exumae... | ecosystem: Host-associated > Annelida > Digestive...
GCCAAGCAAGATCAAAGCCCGATCCAGTTGACCGAACTGATCATTATATAGGTGTGCATATGATGTGCACAATTATGATGCGCAACAGCACTGAGCTGGTCAAATAATCTCCCCTCTTACCTTCCAGACAATCAGATGTTGATGATGCTCAGCTGTTGTCTGTTGGAGGGGAGGGGGGGGGAGAAATGTGGTGGGACTCCAACCCATTTGTCACTCTGTGCATGTGCCTCCTTGTCACTGGTGGCTCTCACCTGGGGCTTGGCGACTTCATGACATCGGGGCACCTGTGTCATGATCCTGTCACCTACTTTCTGGGACTGGCTTACTTGGGTTGTCCTGGATAAATGTGCCATTAAATGATGAGTGGTTGTTGTTCCTCTTTTTAGATGTATCTTTGTGTAGCTGTTTCATGTAAAACTGTTTGGGTGGCGTAATATGTGCTGCTGAACTGAAAGGTGCAGTAGTGTGGGCAATGACAATGGAAAAAGGCGGAAATGGATGAGCATCAGTAGGACACTGAGTAATTAATGATATCAAAAGAGCAGTCTTGTTTGAGACTTTAGTATAAATAGGCTTATTAAGCAGTTTTCTTGTTAAAACCAAACATATGATGATGCCTGTCATAGCATGTTGAGATATAATACTATTTCTAACTAATAAATTGAGAATCTTTAACTGATAATCAACATGAAGTGGTTTTACAAAATAGCAATTTTAATGCCACCAGCGCCTCTCTATCTTCGGACTTCATGGCGCTATACAAATCCTATTTTATTATTTTTGTTATTATTATTGTGATTTAAATATTTCACAAAATATCTTTGAAAATAAACAGAATTGTAATTGAATATGATATGTTCCAACTGTTATTTTTTTCAACAGGAAAGTTAATTTGACAACACTTATAATAATTAATTGTTAATTTGAGATAGAAATGGCAGCCAAAAAAGTAGTTTATTAATATTAATTTGTCCTTGCTGGTTGTGTTATTGTGTTGGTAGATGGGCCTGTTTAACTTCCGTCCATCAGTGCGACCAGTGCCTCTGGAGGTTCACATTCATGGTTTTCCAGGAAAGCATTATTGTCCTCGAATGGCAACGATGAATAAGCCTGCATATCAAGGTTATCATTGATGTGTGATTATTGGTATTTGCTACATTAATTCATTCATTATTGTGGGCAGGGGTCTAGCTTAGTCTAGACCCCAGTGCTGAGACCGTATAGTGATCCAATGCGCATGTCCAGGGAGAGGAGGGGAGATTAGTTAGTGTGTGCGTGATGTGTAGGGTGGAGGAGGAGTACATAGGAAGTGAGCAGTTTGTCGGGTATTTCTATAATGCACCGCCTCTAGACGTGGCCAACCGTCGGGCTAGCCCTGATTGGTGCTGTTATTGACACCAGTCTATGGCTGGCCAATAGCCACGCTTATCAGCTTCAGCCTATGCCAGTGTGACTGACAACCTTGACACTGCTAATCAAGATGTCAGCAACGGTCACACATTATAGAGGACACTGTCAAGCCCTCTTTTTCACATGGTGCCCGAGTACATTGACCACTGGGCTACATGGGCATGTCTGGTATTTGCTACATCACGTCCACTTTGTCTGTTCATAAATTAATGCCTGTAGAGCCAGTATTGGACCTTGTCTAACCTTTGATGAGCACAGAAACTGAGAGGAGTTTTTCAAATTATTGCTTATACATTTTCTAAGTAAAGTAAAGTAAATACTTGTCAACAATGATCTATTGAATTTTGTTGCCGATGTACATGATGACTGTGGTACCAGATGGTTATAACTATGACTAGTAATACTAGCAGTAGCAGTAGCAGCAGCAGATTCTTTATTAATAAACCCAGACAAATGCAAAGTCCATTTACAATGGAAAAATTATACAATAGATATCATATTGTGACAAAATGTAGTAAAAAGAGTGCCAACACATACAAAAGAATTACACATACAATATACGTACATTTACATGCTTTTGTGCTAGCAATCAAACTGCATTCTCCAGAGAAGCCGTCTCTGATCTTTGTGTCAAGCCGTCGCCAAACACGACTCACTGCACTTGACCTGATTGCATTTCTTGCTGTTGATGACAATCCCAAGCAGTGGCTGCACATGCCAGAGTCTGAGGTTTGTTGCTCTTGAAACTCACTGCTGGCCTGTTCATGGAATTGTTTTTATATTTTTCTTTGTGTTGTAGTACTTTATTGTTTAAGTAAAAGTACTTAAGAAAGTAAATGTACTTCTATAACGCAGGAAATCGCAGTCACAATGTGCTGTGATTTCTAAAAATCCCTAAATAAATGTGATTTTAGATGTCGCCTGAACTGTTCATAGCTGGTCATCTGTCGCAGATTAGTAGGTAAACTGTTCCACAGGCGTGGTCCCATATCAGCAAAGCTTCTGTCGCCAAAACTGCTGCATGTATGTGGAATAGCGAGTGTCCTGTTAGATGTCGAGTAGAGAGAGCGTCCACCATGTTCGGAGACGAGTCGAATGTCGGCAGTGAGGTACTTAAGCGCTTTTGATGCCACTGACTGGTGCACAAGGCAGGCAATTTGAACTCCACTCACCTCTGAACTGGCAGCCAATGTAGTTGACACAACACTGGTGTGATGTGGTCACAGCGCCCTATGTTGGTCAGTAGACCAGTGGCAGCATTCTGCACAGACTGAACCTTCCTCAGCAGGTTCTCTGGCACATCATACAACAGCGAGTTGCACCAGTCCAGACGACAAGCGATAAACGCCTGGACAATGGTCTTGCAGCATCTGAAGTAATTGGCTGAATAGCTGGTCGAATCTGTCGGAGCTGATAAAAACCAGACCAACAGATAGCAGTGATATGATCAGACAGTGACAGCTGGCTGTCTAGTATGACTCGAAGGTTACATGCTGACTGGACGACCCGACCACAGAAGATAGCACCGGAATAGTGCTGATGTCCACTTGTTGCAGTAGATGCCCTGCACCTAGCCACATAATCTCCATCTTAGACGGGTTGAAATGCAGCCTGCTGGCAGATGTCCAGTTATTAATGTCAGTTATGCAGGCAGCTTTTTTTCTTTTTTTTCTTTCTTGGTTTTTAACTGTAATGGCACTAAATGGCCTACATTGTGCTTATGTGCCGTTAAGAAACTACTCACTCACTCACGCAGGCAGCTAAGCTCTATACAGCTGGCATCATATCACTGACAGCCACACTAGTGTACATCCAGCAGTCGTCCGTATAAGGAGAACTCGTGCATCTTCTCCATATTCAAAATGCTCTAGTTGCCGACAGCAAAGGCATGCAGGCAGTAAAACTTTGCTCCAAGAAAATCCTCCATTTTTTAATCGGAGTTGTGACGGCCGGACAAAAATAACACATCTTTATACGTTTACATAAAAATGTGTTATTAAAAAGAAAAAAAGCACATGTTCGACACCAAAACAACATGAACACGTGTCACACGTGTCCGTCACCATGTCCGTCCTCGAGGTCATCACGCGCACCTCTTATATACTCGATAAACTAGGCCTACGAGCACGTGGTTGGAACGTAAGTATGTAAGATAATCAGTACAGTATAATCAAGATGATCGGTATGTGACAGGAGGTGTCAGATAACACAGGTTAAGCTGTATAATGTCCATAAAGTGGTGTGTATTGACTGTTGTGTGGAATGATTGCTTTTAATGTAAACCGCCTAATTCTCTGAAGTTGTCTTCTGTTTAATTCCTTAGATGGAGTCAGTAATTTCAGGCATAAAAGAGAACAATCTGAAGCTAACTTTGGCTTTCGGCATTGGATTGCACCATGCTGGTCTGCATGAGCGAGATCGCAAAGCAGTGGAAGAACTGTTTGTCAACCAGAAAATACAGGTTTCCACTGTGAATCATTTCTTTTGCTAATATTTATTATATCATTTCATTGTCTGTCATTGTTTTCATTACTTCACACCTGGTCATGGTGTCTTTGGATTAAGAGTTTTGTAAAATTATGAGAAGGGGTACACTATAGACAAGGACACGTAGGATTTGAGTTTGGGGGTGATTATTGCCGGGGTTTCTGCAATAATAAGAGGCAGTTGGAGATGATAGACTTTGCCCCTGGTGCCACCATCTGGCGAACTTGACAAAACACGTCTTTGATTCTGGCCCATTTACTTCATTATATGAAAACATGATGTCATCCACAAAACCGGAAGTACATAGCATTGCATTGCCGTCATGAGGAGGACATGGCCAAAAGTAATATGCACAGAACATTTGGTGAAATTTGGACGTGTGGTTTTTGAGATATGCAAGTGGATAGGCAGACAGGCAGATATGCTGATCATAAGATATTGCAGCACTATAGGGGCAAAGTTAAAATACAAAAACTTTGGGCCCAACAAATGCAAACTACACAGCTATGAACTGCACAACCTCAGACTCCGCCCATGCTGTAATGCCGTGTGGCTAGGTAGGGAGAACATGTGGGGAGTGTGGAGTAATTGACATAAACATTCTGACTTATGTCAAAATACAGTACTTCATTATCATACAGCATGTGAAATGTTGAAAGAGGCAGCTCGTGCCCTTTTAGGTCTGTGTTTATCACACCCAATGTTGTGAATCTAACAGTGTCATTAGCATGCAGAAGCAAATATTCTTCTTTGCATTTTTTCAGGTGTTGATTGCAACCAGTACGCTTGCATGGGGCGTCAACTTTCCTGCTCATTTGGTTGTCATTAAGGGAACAGAGTATTACGATGGGAAAACTAAGCACTATGTGGATTTCCCAATTACTGGTCAGTTTTGATAGCAATGTTGATGACGTTTTGTAAGGTTGCTAGCAACAGCTGTGTCTGTGTGACTTGCAGGCACTAAAAGTATTTCAATGTTATGCTATTTAAAACCTACTATTACTCTGTCTTATGTCGTAACCTTGCTATTTTCTGACATCAATATGATGAACAACATGAATTTATTGCATTAATTGTAGTTACTTAGAAGCTGCGTGTTGCAGAATTTATTAGTTTATTAGTTTGTTATATCAGTGTTGAGATCAGACATAGTAAACTACAGTTGATTGTTGTTCGTTGCACAGACGTACTGCAGATGATGGGTCGTGCTGGTAGGCCACAGTTTGACGATCAAGGCATTGCTGTCATCTTGGTTCATGATGTTAAGAAACACTTTTACAAGAAGTTTATCTATGAACCATTTCCTGTTGAGTCCAGGTTGGTGACTTTACCTTGTTGTCGATATTGAATTACAAGAGTACGTTGTGCTGCTAGCACTAATGTATCAGTGCATGAGTGTTAATTCGGTTACGTATGCATATGTAAGAGCTATTGACACAAGACAAACCATAGTCAACATATGTTGACATTTTGCTTGTGGTTGGCTGTGTTTAAAATTATAATTCCTTCTTATTTAATCTAAAAGTGTGTAACAAAAATTAATCCCGTACGGGGACTGACGGTCGACTTCCACTAGGGCAGACTAGGGCAATTATCAAAAATCCGGCCGGAACAAATTCATATATTGTGCCCTAGTTTAAGAATCAGTGGTCATTTGCCAGCTTCCATTTTAAATGGCAGTGCATCACGTTTGAGAGCAAAGCCAGTAATGCCGTTGACGAAGGCATCGCTGAAGTTGCAAAATGAACGCAGCCGTTCGCGGTGTTGTGCACAAAGTACACACCATATGCGCACCGCACTTTTGTCAAATATTTCATCACGAATCCAAATTCCATTTGGATCGAGTGTTTTAAGCCAAGACTGAAACGTTTTCTCTGAATATCCACTCATAACTTACATTGTTTACTTTTTACCGCCACCGGAAATGAAGTATTTGTTGTCATGAATATTCATGTGATAAATACATCAAGTTATTGACGAAAGTAGGCTGAACCACGTGCACGCTATTGCCGCTGATTAACGCGAATTGACGATTGTTTATCGACAAACATCTGCAAAAATGCGCTTTATTTTACGTTTGTTTTGATTAAATAAGATATTGAAAATATTGATTCGCACAAATTTGCGCCCGAAATCTCACTTTGTGTAGCAAAAGCCCAATTTTGCGGTGCATTTTGTGATGTGATACCGCTTGGCATAATTTGGTTGATTTTGCAACTTTTGGGTCCCTTTGACCTTGACGTTGACCTTGGATCTGGGTCAAGGTCATACCGTTGTGCATCTCTCATCGAGTACTACCTGTATACCAAGTTTGATAGAGATCGCATAAACTTGAGAAAATAACTTGTCAGACGTGGTTAGGACCAAAGTTCAGAGGTCACGTGATGGAAAACGAGGACGAATTTCAAAAATCTGACGGGTTAAATTTTAGATATTGTCCTGTAGTGTAATAATCTACTATCGGTCTTTAGATTGATGGAATTTTGGCGAAGGAGATAGACTTTGAATTTAGGTGATTTTGCAACTTTCGGGTCCCTGTGACCTTGACCTTGACCTTGGATCCGGGTCAAGGTCATACCGTTGTTCATCTCTCATTGAGTACTTCCTGTATATCAAGTTTGACAAAGATCGCATAAACTTTAAAAAATAACTTATCAGACGTGGTTAGGTCCGAAGTTCAGAGGTCACGTGACGAAAAACGAGGACGAATTTCAAAAATCTGACCGGTTAAATTTTAGATATTGCCCCTTAATTTAAGAAACCGTGATCATTTGCCAGCCCCCATTATAAATGGGGGAGGAGATAGCCCTTGAAAATGGTCGAATTTCCGAATTTCATGGGCTCCTGACCTTGACTTTGACCTTGGATCCGGGCATGGTCATTACCTTTTTTTCTTTTTTCATCTCTCTTCGAGTACTAGCTGTATACCAAATTTCATCGAAATCGAAGAAACTTTTTGTGGACGGACGGACATATGGACGTACGGACGGAAATGTGACACCCATATCATTAGGTCGACTTCCAAAGTTTGGAAGTCGACCTAAAAAGTCGACCTAAAAAGCATTAGGTCACTGGTTAGTAGTACAAAACTGACATGAACCTTTGTAGGCAGGTTTTGACAAGATTGAGAGAAGATGAATTGACTTGTCTGTGTAATTTGTGTGACATAATTATGATCCATTGCTTTGTTAGCAATGCAGGTTAAAACTAAACATTGCATTCTCTGCTGTTGCTGATGTTCAACTGAACACGTTTAACATTCTGTGTTGTATCATATCGTATTTAGTTTGCTTGAAGTGCTTTCTGATCATCTGAATGCGGAAATTGTTGCGGGTACAATCTCCACAAAGCAGGAAGCAATGGACTACATCACGTGGACCTACTTCTTCCGGCGTCTTGTCATGAATCCAAGGTCAGCAGAGGTTACTTTACATAATGAATAGCTGGTCAATTGTTGTAGTTTTAACTCCTTGAACTTAGGTTAGGGTTTTTTGAACATTTGCATCAAGCATCTTATAGCGCCTGTTATGATATAGATCAGTGCAAGAACTGAAAAATAAATCAAAAATATTAATAAGTAGTAATGGCATTGATCAACATTTGCATTTAGTGTTGCCCAATTGCTAACAATATGGTTTGCCGCAGAAAACCTTGACGTTCTGTTTGTCGATGTATTTACCTTCAAGTATGACAAGAAACATGAAGTAGTCTGTCATCACAGTTCTAGTGCCAATACTGGACTTTGGCATGTTAAGCACTGATACTGTTGTCAGAACCAGTACCAGTACTCAAAAACAAGACACGTAGACCATCGGTAGACCGTTTTGATAAGTCACTGTATGCAGCTTTAGGATAGGATCTTTTAGTCTGCGTGTGGTGTTCATCAAAGACGACACATCTGTTGTGTGACCTGCTGCTCTTTGAGGCATGTGGATCAGTACAGAAGGTTTACTGACCAGTCTAGTGTCACTTGCATTAGATACACGATGAGAGACAACTATTGGATCATGGCATAATGTGCCAACCAGTTTGTGGCAGAGTTCTTCAGCGAATATGTTAAATGTTTTCCCAGGTGGATTGTGTGGACAGAAGCAGTGTTGCATCACGTAGGCATTATATGCAGTCCACAGAAAAAATTTCATAAGAAGTCTACGCTGCCATCTGTAGTGGTGACGACAGCGGCACAGTTTCGTCAACTGATCGTTTTTTTTTGGTACCACTTATATTTGCATTGTGTGCCTTCACTGCCGCTGGACATGCAACAGAAACCTTCATTTGCTGCTTGACATCATACCGCTGTACTGTTGTATTATCATCAGAAATGTACTTGGTTGTAATAAAGTATATTGGCCTTTTGTCACACCAGACCATGCCAGCAACACTACCATTGTACAATGTAGTTTAAGCTTCTTTGTCTGTCTTCTTCTGTACTAGGCTCTTTGGAAACAGTTTCCTAGATGGCACAGCTGTTCCACACATATGTCGTCATTCTAAACTAAAACAATGACAAAAATCGATGTGACCAACTGTCAGCTTAGATATCTGGCAGCAGGTTTTTTGGTCCAACTTGTTGCTGAGGATAGAATATTGCTGACATACAAGAAAAACTAGACGGATCAACTGACCAATCAACAGAGGTTTGGTGAGCAGATGTACATGGCTGATCGTCATCTGGGCATCATCCGCATCACTGGACTCAGACTCCATCTTTTAGTTCATTGCTGTTGTAACTATCGCTGTTTGAGAACTCGCCATCCAATTCCTCCAGTATTTGTTCATGTACTTGCGCTGCACTAAGTTTACGTCTATACATACGTTTTGGCACTTCCGCCTTTTTTCCAACCTTTTTCTGCTTTGGCATTATAACTAGATACAACTTAAATGCAACCATCAACATAGAATATTTATTTGCAGAATTACCAAAACACATTTTTCATTTAGTGATGCGCAGAATATGCTTTGGCCGGTGTCCAAGCCAGCAGGGTTATAGTGATATGACCATTGGCCGGCATAATATTTTGGCCGGTTTTCTGGCCAGTAGGTTCAAATGGTTAATTTGCTGGAAATAAGTTAGGCCAAAATTGATCCTATCTGGACTTAGAAAATTTTCTGCAGCATGATTTCTGATGAATGCTTTTCAGTGCTTTGACGCTCTTTGTTTGGCAACAGTAATGGCATCTGTTCTTAAAAATGCTCTTTAATAATAAAAATAACGTGCACATTCTCTCCTGCCGTAAGGCTGTCACTTCAGAGTTGGCACACCCTCAAAGGTTCAGTGTGATTCAATGGGTGCTGGCAAATCCTCTCTGCCTGCATCTCAAGAGAAAGAATGTACAGATTGATAGTCCTCCAATTGCTGTTTGTTCACAGTTACAGTGTAGTATAACTCTAGAAAAGAAGACAGGAAGCTGAGAAGTGATGATTTATGAGGAATGTCTCGTGTGTTCTGCAGCTTCTACAAGTTGAATGATGTGAGCATGGATGAGATCAATCGATACTTGTCACAGTTGGTGCAGACTGCCATCCAGCAGCTTGTCCAGTCCTACTGCATTGATGTTGCTGAGGTTAGCAGCATTCTCAAGTGTTTGCAGCATATACATACTAGTCTGGTAGTGTAGCAGAACGTTGGAGAGGTTGAAGTGATGATTACAGAAAAACTGATATTTACATCAGTTTGTTGTTTTAATGATTGTTTACTGTTTTGCTGACCAACAGACTACATTTTTGTACACATTGGTTCTTTTGCTTCTGAGGTAGATGATGGGTTGTATGTACTGTAATGTGTTAGTTAATATGCCAATTGAGTTTTGTGTTGCACAATAGGTACTCAATTAAATGCTTTTAGTTACATTAAGCATTTATGTCCATTGTCCAAGTAGTATTGACAAACATTGCCTTGGGTTCAAGCTGTTTGTCAATTGTCTGTGGTGGTGCAATTTGAAAGTTTTTGAGTGTAACTGTTGTTTTGTATCCAGGATGACTACAGTCTGTCGCCGACAACTCTTGGTCGCATTGCTTCCTATTACTACCTGAGTCATTCAACAGTTCGCATGTTCAAAGTCAAGCTGACGCCAAATACAACAATTCCAGAACTGATAACAGTTCTTGCTGTGCGTAAACTTTTCTTTCCTATTACACTTGCGGACGTAAGCGATTAATATGCATACCACCTTCACATAGCGGCCGTTTTCCCAGGTGAACCTCGGTTAGCTGTTCACTCTCGTTTGTCCTCCAGCTGTGCTTCAGGAATTAGTGGCAGGGGTTTTCTACCAGCAAGATGCCCTTCCTTTCAGCCAATCAAAGTGCCAGTGTACTGAAGAAAACAAGCACTGACCAATACCAGTGGTCCAGCCTCATCCTTGCTTCATCCGTCATGGGACCCTGACTGAAGGAGCATTGCTTCTTTTATGTGGGCTGTTCAGTGCCAGTATCATTCAGTATGCATCACAAGGTGTTAAACCTAGAGGCAAGTCTACTGTGACATTAGTGATAAAGATTTGCGAAGTCTGCATTTAAACAACGAAATCGACTGTTTGTTGTGAGTGGAGAAGATTAGTAAATGGTCAGCAGACTGATTGTCCTGCCAGTGAATCTGATAATGGCTCACCTGCATTATTCTTCACCAAATATTATAGAAATGACTTTGTTGTGTTCTGTTACCTTTATTGCAGGGCGGCAGGATAACGTTTTTATCAACTTGATTTGTTTATTTGTCCGTTTTTTGTAAGCAGGATAATTCACAAAACGTCACGTATGGATTGTGGTGAAATTGAGGGAATAGATAGATAATGGACCATAGAAGAGTAAGGGCTAGTTAGGGTTAGGGTTAGTGTGCCTACTGCTAGCTGGTAACAATGGTGGAGGTATGTGTTCTGCTGAGTGCCCTCTAGTTTCCACTGTGCTTTGTTCATGTGCTTTGTTAAGTCTGAAATCGACTACAGTAAGCAGTCGGTAGTGTAGTGCAGTCATTTGTTGTGATTTCTCAGAATGCACATGAGTTCTCAGAACTGCCTGTCCGTCATAATGAAGACCAAGTGAACAGTGAGTTGGCTGCTAAGTTGCCGCTGTCCGTCGATCCTCACACGTACGACAACTCCAACACAAAGACTCACTTGCTACTTCAAGCTCACTTCAGCCGCGTTCCTCTGCCGTCAGCCGACTACCATACGGACACCAAGTCAGTCATGGACCAAGTCCTCCGTGTCCTGCAAGTCAGTATTCATTCATGCTTCACTGGTGATTAGGGCCCACAGTTTTTCGCAGGCCACGGAATTTCGAGCCGAGCCGCGGAATTTGGCCGTTGCCGCGGAATTTCACGGAATTCTGAGTAAACACGGAAATTTCGAGGCAACGGCCAACTTCCGTAAATCTGTATTGCTGTAGTAATTGTTGCACGCAGTCCCTTGAGACAGCTACACAGGCCTGTTGATTTCAGTGACACGTTTTCACGTTCAGTTTGCTTACTTACTTAAGTTTTTACTTACTGGACCTTTGTACATGAAGACGACCGGTGAATCATGATATCAGTCATACCAGTCACTGATATCATGTGACTGATATGATGAT
>Ga0209780_1003755_pt1 | contig 11462 bp, 7 predicted proteins | sample WorMetexBAHAMAS2_FD_187384 | JGI IMG/M metagenome (GOLD analysis project Ga0209780, IMG submission 187384) | Marine gutless worms symbiont microbial communities from Max Planck institute for Marine Microbiology, Germany - Inanidrilus exumae... | ecosystem: Host-associated > Annelida > Digestive...
GGCGTACTTTCTCTGTCCTGCGCTCGACCTGTAGCTGACGGGTGACCACTTATGTGGGTAAACCGTCCGCTATAGGTCAACCACCAGGCCAACTCAGCCTCTTATCCCTTCGGGGTTGATAGATAAGTAGTAAGCTGTAATCGGATGTCTCTTACCTCAGTTAGGGGTGGCGCCATCTGGTGAACGCTTACGAAGGAAAGGCAGGCATGGTGTATTTGCAGGTAAAACTGTGTGATCCATGCCTGAGCGCTTTGAGATACATATAGTATATAAAATGCGCCATATAAACTCTTCCTTTCCTTTCCTTTCCTTACCTATACAAGCTGCTCACTCCTACTCAATCCCTCCTTCATCCTAAACTATACAAAGTAACCACACGTGGTTTGTGTTTTTCTAATGTTTATTATGTATGGTTATATATTTTCAAGTGATGTTGTGTGTGTCATGCCTATCCATGCTTCTCCCGTGATGCTTGCATTTGTCGAGCATAAACAAATGTTTACTTACTTACTTAAATACATACACCACACTACATGTGACATCTGTAGCAATAGCACTGCTCTGCGTGCAGGCCATGCAGCCGAAAATCAAATGAGCGGAACCGATTAGATACTGCACTCAAAATATGGCACATCTTTCACCGTTACCTTTATCATTTCTGACCGCTGCGCGTCTGGGTCCTTTCCTGCAATCGGCAGAACCTTCACTTTCTGTGCCTTGTTGGAACGATCGGCAAGCGAAAGTGTCATCTTACGATGCGTAAATGAGTCCGTCGAATGAGGCCTGAAATGATCACACATAAAAAAGTTCCGCTTGCAGTGTTAGATGCTCGACAGACGTGTGAAAGATACTTCATTTGAATCTCAATGTAGCCAGTCATGGGTTTATTAACACACACAGCAATGTACACAGCTCATAGGCTACACTCTCTCACTGCAGTGCCTAGATCGACCCAGTTCCCTAATGAATTTACCGAGTTCTCATTAACAACTAGATGGAAAGTACTCTGAGAGAGTACAACTCCCCACAAAAGCGAAATTTTGGGGTTTTTGTCAACAACACTTGCCACACCTACTATTAAAAGAATAAAATGTAATCAATCGCCAGTTTACGGAGTTTTTTGACCGTTACTTCCACATCCCTCTACCAATCATAACGAAACACAAAGCTGGTCTTCCCTTTCTCCGTAGGAACCTTCCCATAAAATTTGGTACAAATCCGTCCAGAATCCTTTTAGTTATCGTGGTCACAGACAGACAGACACACAAGCCAACACCGGTAAAAACATACCCCCTCGCTTTCGCATAGAGCTATTTCCGGGAGCTCATAGCCAATGCCCTAAACACCATCAAGGCCTACCGTAAGCACAGTCAAACAGGGGCATGAATTAATGGATTGAGGCATGCCAAATTGCCAATACAAGAAGGTCAGCTACCGCAGAGAGACTGCACAACGTGCTATGTTAGTAAATTCATACTGCGTTTCACGAGCTATGGAAAGTATAAAGGTTTCAAACAGCAAAAGTGGCCTTCAAGGTCATTCAAGGGCATTGGCAATGGTGCCATTTGATTTCCTATTAGTTTTCTGTTGCAACTATGTCTCTATCTTGCACCGCTTCCGGGATATTATCATTTATTTCCCAATATTTAAAGAGGTCACGTGACACTGAACACATCCCTTTTGGAAGTAATATATCATGCATGCACTCGTACGCCTATGTATCAGTCAGTACACGAAATTAATACAATTAAAAATTTAAAATACTGACAGTGATCGCGATTAAGAAGGCAGAAGTGAACAAACCGGAAAGTTAGTTTGGTCTTAAAGACAGACTGGCCCTGTAAGCCAGTGCCTTGTCGTACAAACAGGTGGTTGTAGTCACCCTGTAGCTGCATGACGTGGACGTCAAAGATCTCGTTGCCGAGGTACAATGACAGACTACAAAACAACATCAGCAACACACCGACATCAAAACATCTATGGACAACGGCACAAAAAAAACACGGCCAACGTGAGCGCGAAAGCCGTCAAATATTTCGAGTTTACGGTGTGGTGCGACATTTAGCGACAACTTTATTGCAAGTTTGCTGCCGCGTCCAAGCAAGATAGAATGCCAGCAAAATTATCAAAAATAGCATCTTTTTTGACTCATAGCAACCGTCGGTTGTTTTCATGCCACCCTATAGACATACGTAACTCCTGTAAAACATGGACGAAATCACAACTCCATATCTCGTGTTCTCGACTGGCTAAGTTCTTTTTTATCTGGCTAGTCACAATACGTTGCTGTCAGTTCGCAGCATTCCTCTGTCACCATCTGTACATCAGATGTTCCATACGGCTCATTTTTGGATCCATGCTTTCGCAATGTATCTGTCGCCTATCGATGCTGACTGATTGCGTTAAGGTTTTACATCCTAACCGACGCAAAATAGGTCATTTCGAAGACGTTCTTCCCAGCCAATCTCTTGGCTTTGTACTGAATCACCTATCGATAGTGTTATCCACGGACACTGTTCATTTCCATCAGTATGCTGCCAAGGTCCATGTCGTGCAAACTTGCACAAATGGGGCCTAGCTCAATCACCTTCTTGTGATTGTGGCCAGCGACAGACCATGAACCACATTGTCAACACGTGTCCATTGACGAAATTTGAAGGCGGACTGAATCTACTCCACGAAGCGGATGATGACGCAGTCATACGGTTGGAATCTATAGCGACTGCAGCACTCGCGAAATGAAATGAAGTATGCTGCCGACCTATTATTACTGGCCCGCCTACACGTAGTGTAAGAAGACCAGACTAATAACAGTCGTGAGCGTCTGTCATCGTCTGTAACACTCCACAGTGTGCCTGCAGGCGGCTTCACCCGCGCAGGCCAAGCAATGACGTCATGCCGCTTCCAGTCTAATTATAGCTCCATGGCAACACTGCATGGTGGGCCAGTAGTGTTACGTCCCGTTAGGGCGACATCTTGTTTAACCTGTCGCTATCTTCTGTCAAGCATCTGCAACTGTACATCTGAAGTGTCCCAACAGTTTCTCTCAACCCAACCAAAACTGATGACGTTATCTTCCGTATCCGTCAACATCAAACTCAGATCAACAGCTCCTCTGGTGTCAACGTCATTGGTATTAACATGTATGTAAGTGTTTATTTCAAACTGGCGGTCATGAGACCGAATAGCTCAATAAAAGACAATGTTCAAACAGTACACAAGACATTAAAAAACTGCTACACTTTCTAGCAGTCTGCAACATTAGAACAAACACTGGCAGTTCATAATATCATAAGAGTTAACAATCAGCTCACAAAAACGATGTTTAGTCTAGGCCTACTGATACCATCTTAAGCGATAATTTATAAACCATTGAAATTTATTTGTCCTGGCAAATGGCACTGGGAATTTGAACGCCGAACGCAACCCGGAAGTAACAACGTTGTCACGTTGCTGTGGGAGGAGATGATGTAGGTATGAAGATTGGTCCAAAATTGATGTAAAGAAACTTTTTGCTTGTTGGGAACGTTTGTCTTGCAAGGACGTAATGTTATTACAATAAAGTAGTATGCCAATGAGAGATTCACTTAAAGTTCTTGGCGTGATCCTGCTAGCTTCTTCTGGTTATTGCTGTAAGGTGAAAATCAATTACCTGCCATCAGACCATCGTACGACCCGAGCGTTGCTCTCCTTGAGTTGATTTCCCAGTTCATCGTACATCACGTCACCTTGTTCATCGCGAGCATACCTCCACCGAACGGTGTTCTCTACCTGAATACCAAGTCCAACGTGAGAACATAATCCTTCAAACTCCATTCTCAGGGCCAGTTTTTCCATTGCAAATTGATTTCCCATTACCGTTGATGCATGGTTAACTACCATTAACTAATGGGAGTCAAACTCCCATCAACGTTAATAGGAGATCAATTTGTGGTGGAAAAACCAGCCCTGAGACTGTCCTCTACCCTAAACAAAAGCTCAGCAAGGGCTGAGATAAGCGACCTGGTCATCTTACACTGAATAATGCCTGTTCATGCCCAGAAGGCCAGTAGTTACTAGGGGCAACAGTTTTTGAGGTCGCCTGACTTTAAAACTCGTTGTAACGACTTTAGTTTGTGTAAAACTGGTAACTAATTTATGGCCATTTGCAACTATAGAAAAAAAGTTATTGCAAGAAGTGACCGGTATATGCCGTGGGCAGGTACACCCGGTCACTAAAAATTAGCTATTTTATATCGATAAAATCTGTTGCACATGATAAAGAATAGATGACAGATATATAGAACCTGCACTCACGCTGCTGCAAGCACCATCTGAGGCACAGGACCGAACAATATTTACATATTTGTAACCAAAATTACTTAATCGATTGACTGAGTTAAAATGTTTATGTCCCACCCGAGACAAAATAGGTCATTTCGGAAACGTTCTTCCCAGCCAATCTCCAATATCTTGGTTTGGTACTGAAAAAACTAAATCAAACACAACAATAGCAAACATGCATCCATAAGACTGATTTCGCACAACTTTATTGCGCGGCAAAGTTAGCAGTATGCAACTGTGCACGTAGCAGACTGCAACTTTGTCGCATAAACAAAAATTGACCAATCAGCGTTCACAAAATTCTCGCTACAAAGCTGCATAGAATAGAGTACTGCTCTATTTTTTTTAAAAGTTGCGGGACTGTTAATTTTGTCGCGCAATAGTTGTGCGACCAAAGCACACAATACAATTGCAGGTGTGACATTGGTGTAACAAAATATACTACAACAGAAAATAAACACAAAAAAAACAAAAGCCAGGTTTTTTGTTACCTCGTATGACTTCTGGCCAGGGAATGAAACAAGCCTATTCTTACAGAAATGGATAAATTAGGAATTGAATAAGGAATAAATTAGCCCCATACAGGACTGACTGACGACTCCTACTTACTGCCAACTTCAAAGTCACGTGACACAAAAACTGGGACAAAAATAAAAAATCTGGCCCTGATAAGCTTTAGGTATTGTGCCCTAGTTTAAGAATCTGTGGTCATTTGCCAGCCCCTAGTATAAATGGGGGAGGAGATAGCCTTTAAAAATGGCCAAATTTCCGAATTTGAAGGGCTCGTGACCTTGACCTTGGATCGAGCCATACTGCATACTGTCATGCATCACTCATCGACCTCTACCTACATACCAAATTTCATTGAAATCAAAGAAACTTTTTGTGGACGGGCGGAAGAACGTACAGACAAACATACAGATGGGCGGACAGACATTTTAAACACACGTTATTAAATCGACTCGGAGGAGTCGACCTAAAAAAGCAAGAAAGAAAGGAAATTCAGTAAGCAAGCAAATGACTTATATAACTCCAGAAACAACAAATGAATCAGGGTGCATTAAAGTGGCAACAAAGTTCACAAGGGGCTAAAATTACTTAAGTAATGACGCACTGTAAAAAAAATCAAACCTTAAGTTTCAGACGAGTACGGCCTTCTTCATCCATTATTTCATCGTCGTCGACCTCATCTTCATACGTAGCTGCATCAAACGGCCTGAAGCAGAACAATGTATTTCATCTTTCCCAAATCTGGTACATTAAGTTCTATTGATTTTCAAAACTGTGGCCCTCTGACATTTTCATGTACAAAATTTCAATTCTGAGAGGGTTTACAGTGGGACCAGATGCTGAACAACCTGGTAAGCCAACATCAGCTTTGACTTGCCTCATACAGCATATGCACACACTCACTGTCTTAAATGGCATGGACAGCAGAAGAATGAAAGTAAAGGCAAAGATATATCAACAGTCGCTGATCTCCGGGCCCACGGTTACCTTCCCAGCTTGAGAGCATCACCGCCCTTGGCCGGAACCAATTTATACTGCTTGTGTGAATAATTTGCCTAGGGTCACCGCATGATAGCAGACTGGCCAGAGATTGAAGCTGTGGGCTCTAGAGCGCTAGTCCAATGCCATTCCTATTGCGCTACCACACCAAGTCAAAAGAATAAACATCGGCAAGAACAGGAAGGTACCACATCAATCATATACGAGCGTCCGAAATAATCTGCATCGCTGACTTCTCATCCCCTCATGGCGGCGAATGGATTCATCCAATCTAGATATCCCATCTAATAGATGCTTCCTTGGAACCACAGGAGACAGTCCCCCCAAATGGCATCTCGATCACCCGTGTGCCCGACGTGCAAAATTTGTAGCAATAGGCTGCATCTTACGCGCTGTGTGCAGATGATGCAGCCTAGTAACACCACTTATGACAAGTTAGTTAGTTGGAGTTTAATATCCCTTTTCAACACAAATAGGCCAGGGCTGGAGAGCTATCCATACCCAGTGAAAGCCAACGATATACTAACCTCAACCCTGGCCACATTTTTTGTTCAGCAGTCACCCAAAAAGGGAAAGGGAATAAAAGGCTCATTTAAATTATTACGCTAGCATCTACAACAGGAGGAGAAAACTATCACACCGCAAGACAAAACTAAATCAAATATGACAAAATAACAGCATTCATCCTCAACTAAGAAATACATATAACACAAAACCAAAAAAAAACATTAGAGCCAGGTTTAGTCGCCTTATACAATATCAGGCCGGGAAACGGAAGGTTTCTGGTAGAATGGGAAGGGATGGAAAAACAACAAAACAGATGAAGCAAGTAAGAAAGGGAGAAAAAAACAGTAGGTGGTATCGTGAAAGGATAAAGAGGAAGGGTATTGCCCTGGGCCCACACGGGGCTGTTTATGACAACTTGCTGTTATGAAAGTAATGAAAGTAGAATTTTGAAAGTTGAAATTACTGGAAATTATGACAAATGACAGACCTTGTTTCAACACTAAGAAAATTGGGCAGCTTGACAAAGTGGAGTTGACGTCCAAGGTCGGTGTTGATCTTTGGAATTTCAACCTCGATGCGTGTTTCTGGTGCTTCTTCCTCCTGTTCTTCCTCATTGGCCCCCATCTACAGACCACACAATGTTACAGTTAGCTGTAAAGTCTAACAGGAGGTCCACGCATTACTCAATAAAACTGACAAATATCAACAGTAATATCACATATCAACAGGATCAAATAACCCAGGATAACTAAGTCAAAAAAACTAGTCCAGTTAAAGAAAATTAGTCCTGTATGGGACTGGCGGTTGACTCCTACTTACTGCCAACTTCAAATTCACATGACACGAAAACTAGAACAAAAAAATCTGACCCTGATAAGCTTTAGGTATTGTGCCATAATTTAAGAATCCGTGGTCATCTGCCAGCCCCCAATGTAAATAGGGGAGGAGATAGCCTTTGAAAATGGCCGAATTTCCGACTTTCAAGGGCTCGTTACCTTGACCTTGGATCGGGTCATACTGCATACTGTCATGCATCACTCACTGACCTCTACCTACATACCAAATTTCATTAAAATTGGCGAAACGTTTTGTGGACGGACAGATGGATGTACGGACATTTGAGACCCACTTTATTAGGTAGACTCAGAGGAGTCAACCATATCATTAAATGCAGTAGTAAAGTTACTAATGCAGAAAGTCAATGTGCGAAAACTGCAATACTAGAGCTGCTAGACTACTGTGCCTTCAGAATATGCGATGAGCTTGTTGGCTGGTCACATGCTTTAATAATGCTGTGATCTACAAACCATGTCTGCCTCGGGACGATCTCCATCTCCGTGGCTCGATACAGAGCTAATGTCATCAGCATCGCCAAATAGATCTTCAGCGTTGGCTGTTTAATACAACAAGAAAACAAATAGCAGTGCACATCAAGTGACACAAAGTCCTGCCCACATGTAACTGTAGAATTTTACTGTATTAGTTACTGTATTAGTTAAATCGATGCCGTAAACGATTGCTGTTGAATACAATTTTGGCTAACAACAGCTTACTGGCATTTCCAAATACGACTATCCTGCACACAAGGATTATCATATCACAACCATTTCATAGCAATTAAACAGGTCTGTCCATCCGCCTGTCCCTCTGTCTGACATAAGTCGGTGTTTTACTAAGATGGCTAAACCTAGGATCACAAAAACAAAGCCACGTGATAGCCCAGTGACTCTAGTCTTTTGACGTTAACAGCTGTTAGTGGGCGACGCCCCATTCCCCCAAAATCTGTGCTCAAAGTGACCCATTCTCCTTTCGAATGCAATGATTTCGACCATGGATACATTATGTAATAAAAACACTCACCAATTGTGTAAGCGACAATCAGCCGATACCAATGTACTAATCGACCGATACTGATTATCGGCAATAAGGCCAGTAACTGGCCGATACCAATTATCAGCTGATTATCGGCACATGAGTAGTTAAAACCTGCAACGATCATTCTGTTTTGAAAAAGGCAGAGGAAGGCAATTGATAGCCAATTGGGTAACTGAGATTCATCTGGAAAATGGATTAAGACAGTGAGTGTGTGCATATGCTGTATGAGGCAAGTCAAAGATGGTGATGGCTTACCAGGTTGTTCAGCATCTGAACCAGAAGCAAGTTCATCCTGTTCTCGCCGCTTTATCTTTGAGGTACTATGCGCAGACTTACTGCTCGCACCTGATGCCGCACTTCGACCACTATGTTGAGAGCCAGCCGATGGTCTACGGCCTGATCTACTGTGTGCTGGGCTACCGGAACCACTTCTTGACCGACTGTGCTCCGAACTTCCTCGGCTAGGTGATCGACTCATTGAACGGCTTCTCGCAGGGCTGCCAGAACCACTTCGTGCGTAACTACCGGAACGACTCCGGGCCGGACTTCCTGATCGACTTCTGGCCGGAGTGACGGATCTACTTCGAGCAGGACTACCAGAAAGACTTCGGCTCGCACTTCTGGACCTGTTTTGAACTGGACTTCCTGATGCACTCCTTGAACCTGGTGTAACAGATCGACTGCGCCTTTGAGCAGGACTTCCAGACTTGCTGCGTACTGGGCTGCGAGATAAACTTCGTGCAGGACTGGCAGATGCACTTCGGGGAGTGACTGACTTATCATGGGCTCCATCCGGGGCTGGACTCCGGGATCGTTCACTCTCCAGACTACCGGATCTACTTCGAACAGGACTACCTACCATGCTTCCTTCACCATCATTTGCTGGCGGACTACCACGACTCTCTAGGACTGCCTGTTTGTGAGTTTCACTATCGATACTGCCTGCATTACTGTGTGCAGGACTAGCAGAGCCAGATCCACTCCGTGCAGGACTCTGTGATGGACTACGAGAGTGACCACTGACTGCAGGACTTGCGGACCCACTTTTTGCTGGACTTCCCATCCCACTTCCAGCAGGACTTCCACTAGCAGCTGGACTGAACGAACGACTTCGAGGACTTTCATTCTCACCACTGCCACCCACTGTAGGCAGACCTACAATGACATACAACTGTAAATAAGAGCCACCAGCTTTAATACAGTACAGCATAAAACACAACATGGAAAGACTATTGTTCCAGTAAGCCAAGAATATGTACTTGCATTTTCTGACGGAAAATGAGTTTTAAAAATGCTGGCTATCTGATGCCAGCATCATCTATCCCACTGCCCATTCCAGTCAGATAAACAGGCAACAAAGTGGAAACAGAAAACCATGCAATTTGCTACTACCTACGATTATGTAATATTTTGAAAGGATGTTAATGATGGTTTATTGCCACAAAATTATAAGAAAAACGATCGCAAGATAGGTAATGATTGCTGAATAAGCTGAAAAACAGAGTACTGAAAACAGTCTGCAGGAAAACAGTGCAAAAATAGATGACAAGAAAGTCGTACCCAGCTGAAGCTGTACCACGATCAAGTCATACCCACACTTAGGTCAACTCGTACCCATGCTTACAGCACTTGTACTGCATTAGACTAACTTGTTATGTCAGTTGCTTACATGATCATTTACTGTTTGTACTGTGTTACTGCCATTCCTATTAGGCCGGTGCATTATATGCAATAGAATAATCATGCATATGACTTAGGCCGATATCATTGTCATGTGGACGTCTGGATGAGTTAACTTGCATGCCAGGGTAAGAGCTGACCTGCCTTTTGGGTACAAGTTGACTAGGATGGTTACGCGTTGACCTCGGCACGAATTGACCAGACACTTGAAAATATTAGTATCTGTCATGAAAATGGATACATTGCTGAAAGTTGTAAAACAACTGCAGTTGTTGTGCCATCTACTGGAGACAAAGCAGATAGCTAAAGTTGTTATTTTTAACTTGTACTACATATTCCCATGAACATATAGATATTGTAAAACATGCTCGTTTAGAAACTAAAAATGCACATTCGTACGAACTGATATGTATGTACTTATGTATGAGAGCATTTGTACCGCACCACTTTTACAGCCTAAGCAGTCACAAGTGAACGCTCATAGGCCATACCGAAAACATGTGTCTTTAGCCTGCTACAGAATACTGTCAGTGTAAGTGTTGGATCCTGAAGTGATGATGGCAGAGAGTTCCACAATTTTTGGGCGCAAGCAGCAAATCTGCGTGGTCCAAAACTGGAAGTGCGGCAGGGTAGCACTTGCAAATCACGACGAGTGGCACAGCGTAAGTGGCGGCGACTTGTACTAGCCTTAGTTATTCGTCAATTGTTCGCACAATTGGTTGAGAACGTACATTATTGTGTGGTGTAAGGATAGGGATTTTTCTGTGACATTTGTGGCCGAATATGACAGTCAATGGTGACACCGTATGTTGAGGCAAACGTCGCTGGCAACTGGGTGGATATATCTGTAGCTTCGTTCACTCCAATTGGTCGCTAGCTAATTTCACGCGTCCAGCGGCAAACAGCGAAAATGGGTAAACTGCGAGGTTCATGGGAAGTCACTGACCAATAACCGCATACCTCGCTGCTCGCATGACACCCCGCAAATTACTACCTCGCAAACTCGCACCTCGCACTTTACCCATACCCGTCAAGGCCTAATACGTCAAAGTGAAACAAATCATTAATCAAGTAGTGAAACTCGTACCATCAACTTCATCACCACTTTCATCCAATTCCTCCATAATTTGTAATTTCGAAACACAAATCGGTAAAAAAACTATTTATATTTTACATTTACGCATTCACAAACATTTATTTGCATTTCTATAGAAATTAATATTCTACGGTTGGTTGGTTAGTTCTACGCAAGAATAGTAAATAACATTTACTATTCTTGGTTCTACGAATTAGTATTAGTATGTGTCTACACGTCTGGAACCCGACGTACAAGTTGACCCACTCCGTATGTTTACGGTAACTCTTCTTCTTCAACTTCTTTGTAGTAAAGCCCACAACTTTAACAGGATGAAGACTCCGAAGCATGAGTTGTAGTCACTGACCAAGCTGGCGTCTCTGATGAGGATCTAACCCAAGCATTTCGCTTGGGTAGACGTGATGTAAATGCAACTTCACCGAGGCCTCTCCTTATACAACTGGCCAGCTATACACAGAAAAATATGATAATG